>Ga0123337_10000062_pt1 | contig 220841 bp, 212 predicted proteins | sample frozenSSSSmetaG_FD_89792 | JGI IMG/M metagenome (GOLD analysis project Ga0123337, IMG submission 89792) | Glacier valley bacterial and archeal communities from Borup Fiord, Nunavut, Canada, to study Microbial Dark Matter (Phase II) -... | ecosystem: Environmental > Aquatic > Freshwater > Ice...
GCCCGAGCGGCCACCTACCAGACGTGGATCCATGACTACAATCACCACAGACCCCACACCGGCATCGGCGGCAAGTCACCTATCGAACGCGTTCACAACGTCCCTAGGAAGAACAGCTAGCCCCGGACCCCTGCCGCGAAGGGCAGCACACCGGGGGCGCCAGCCTGGCGCAACACCCGCGCAGCCACGGTGAGCGTCCATCGCGAATCCGCGAGGTCATCCACGAGAAGTACCGGCCCGTCGAGCGCTTCGAGAGCCTCAGCGAGCGCGGGACCGACGGCGAACGCCCCGAACACCTGCGCCAGCCGGAACGCACTGTTTCCACCCGGCCCGCCCGAGGGAGGCACCACGTAGTCGAGTGCTCCGAGGTACGGCAACCGCCCGGCCTCCGCCAGCCCGCGGGCCACCGAGTCGACGAGGAGTTGGTGCCCACGCGACGGGAGCGCCACAACGGCGACCGGCCGGGTGTCCCAGTTCCAGTCCGCGAGCACGCGCACGCACGCGGCAACGAGAGCGGGCGAGGCGGGGGCATCCGGCGACGCGAAGAGAGTGCGCAGGGTGTTGCCCCAGCCGAGGTCGGTCAGGCGGGCGAGGGCTCGGCCTTCCTGCGCCCGGTCGGATACCGCGATGCTGCCTCGGGCGTGCGGCGACCCCACGGGCCACTGGGCACGCGGGTCGAGCGGGACGCCTACGCGGTCGAGGGACGAGGTGGCGGCGGCTGCGGCATCCGTGCCTATGTCAGTGGGATACCAGGCGCCCGCGCAGTTGTCGCAGCGGCCGCACGGGGTTGCGGTCGGGTCGTCGAGCGCGCGCTGCAGGTAGGCCATGCGGCACTCGGTCGTGGTCTCGTACTCGAGCATGTGCTGCTGCTCGGCCTCGCGCTCGGCGGCGATGCGGTCGTAGCGCTCCTTGTCGTAGGTCCACGGCAGGCCGGTCGAGATCCAGCCGCCCTGCACCTTGCGCACGGCACCGTCGACATCGAGCACCTTGAGGAGAAGTTCGAGAGGGGTGCGCCGGATGTCGACGCGCGCCTCGAGCGCTGGGGTCGAGGTCGGCTCCCCATCGAGCTCGCGAAGCACTGCCTCTGCCCGGACCTGGGACGGCATCGATGCTGTCGCGAAGTAGTGCCAGATCGCCTCATCCTCGGGGCCGGGGAGGAGGAGAACGTCGGCGGCGTCGGTACCGCGACCGGCTCGGCCGACCTGCTGGTAGTACGCTACGGGCGAGCTCGGCGCGCCCAGGTGCAGCACGAAGCCGAGGTCGGGCTTGTCGAAGCCCATACCGAGCGCGCTCGTCGCGATGAGTGCCTTGAGCTCGTTCTTCTTGAGGCGCTGCTCGAGCACCTCACGCTCGGCGGTATCGGTCTGACCGGTGTAGGCGTGCACGTCGTGCCCGGCGTCGCGCAGCAGTCGCGCGGTGTTCTCGGCCGCCGAGACCGTGAGCGTGTAGATGATGCCGCTGCCGGGCAGGTCGCCGAGATGGGTGAGCAGCCAGGCCAGGCGAGCGGATGCGTCGGGCAGGCGCAGCACGCCGAGACGCAGCGACTTGCGCGCAAGCGGGCCGCGGATCGTGACCACGTTGATTGAGCCTGTCGAAATCTGCTCGGCCACGTCGTCAACGACTCGCGAGTTGGCCGTGGCGGTGGTCGCGAGCACAGGGACCTCGGCCGGAAGCTGGGCGATGAGCTCGCGCAGCCGTCGGTAGTCTGGCCGGAAGTCGTGGCCCCAATCGCTGATGCAATGCGCTTCGTCGACAACGAGCATCCCGGTGCGCCTGACCAGCTCCGGCAGTCGCTGTTCCCGGAACGACGGGTTGTTGAGCCGCTCGGGGGAGACGAGCAGCACGTCGACATCATCGTTCTCGAGCGCCCGCTGGATCTCGGCCCACTCGTGCGGGTTGGTCGAGTTGATGGCGACGGCGCGAACGCCGGCCCTCGCCGCGGCGGCGATCTGGTCGCGCATGAGGGCGAGCAGGGGGGAGACGAGGATGGTCGGCCCCGTGCCTCTCCTCCTCAGGAGCAGAGTCGCGACGAAGTACACCGCCGACTTGCCCCAACCCGTGCGCTGCACCACGAGCGCGCGGCTGCCGTCGTCGACGAGGGCGCTGATTGCCTCGAACTGCCCGTCATGGAAGTCGGCGTCGTCGCGGCCGACGAGTGTGCGGAGAATTGCCTGGGCGTCGGTGCGCGTCTGTAAATTGCTCAGTGTCATCCGGTCCAGTGTGACAGGGGCCGGTGACGCGCTATCCACAGATCCTCGAATCGGTGGAGACGAGCTGGCTGTGCAGATCGACACTCGATCCATGACCACGGTAATCCGCAACGCCAGCCCCGCTGACCTGCTCAGCGCCCTGCCCGAACTCGTCGGCATGCAGCCGCGCAACAGCGTCGTGTTGCTTGGGTTCCGCGGCAAACGCACGCGCGCGACACTGCGGTTCGACATCCCCTCCACAGGCTTCTCGCGCTTCGCCGCGACGGCGCTCGGCACGTTCTGCAAGATCCCGCAGGTCGACGGCGTCGTCGTGGTGCTCTGCACGGATGCCCGCTTCGGAAGTCACCACGACCTCCTCGAGGTTCTCCTCCGCAGGTTCGAGCAGGCGGGTTTCGGCGCGAAAGACGCCTTCGTGGTCGCCGCAGACGGCTGGGGATCGCACTTCGACCCCGTGCTGCGGTCGTTGAGCGACATCGTCTGGAATGCCACTCCTTCTCTTCTCCCCGTGCCCCGCGCCGACGAACTCGCGCGCGGTCGAATGGCCACCGAGCTGCAACGGCTTCACTGCCTCGACAAGTTCGACGACGAGTTCGAGCTGCTCGAAGACCTGCCGTTCTTCGCGGAGGGCGCGCTCGAGTCATCGACCCCCTCGCCCCTGCTGTTGTTCGCGCTGCAGGGCCCACCGATTCGCGACCTCGTCATGTTGCAGTGGGCGTTCGGGCTCGAGCTGGGGGATGCGATGTGGCTCTCCGACGCGACCCTCGGCGTCGGTCCGCGCACTGTGTACTCCGACGTCGACAGGCAGGCTGCCGAACTCATCGTGGGTCACGGCGAGCGGCCGGCCATCCCGCGCATCCGGGCGGCGATCGCCCTGCTGGAGGCCCTGATCCTCCCGGCGGATGACTCGCATCGCCGGGCTCCGCTATGCATGCTCGCGTGGCTCAACTGGGCGATGGGGCAGGGCTCGGTCGCGGGCATCCACATCGATGAGGTGCGGCGGATCGACCCTGGCTACAGCATGGCGCAACTGCTCGACAGCCTGTTTTCCAGTGGTGCCATGCCCGAGTGGCTGTTCAGTTCTCCACAGATTGACTGTGAGCCTTGATCGAAGATACGTTCGAGTGAGATAATACAAGTATGAACTCGCTCTTCGCCTCCGTCACCGAGGCTTTGGGCGCGCTCGAGTCGGTTCCTCGTTCTCCGGAATCGTTCGTGTCACTGTCAGATTCGGAGCTGCTCGACCTGTTGCGGCTGGCCTCCCGTGAACGTCAGCTCGCCGACACGCACGCCGCCCTCATCGCGGGCGAAATCTCCCGACGCTCCGCGCCCGAACTCGGCAGCGACGGCATGGCCCATCGGCTGGGCCTGCGCACCCCCGAAGAGGTCGTGCGCGTGACCAACCGCACCACGGCCCGCGATGCGGCCGAGGCCGTGCGGGTCGGTCGCATAGTCGTCGACGAGACCGACCCGTGGCTGGGCCCGGTGTCGCGGTCGATTCTCTCTGGCTCCCTGCCCGTCGCGTCGGCTGATGCCATCCGCAGCGGACTGGGTGCCCCGACCGCCACCCTGACCGAGACCATGCTCACGGATGCCGCAGCACAACTCTGCACTGAGGCCGGAGGTCTCGACCCCGACCGGCTCCAGCGGCGGGCTCGGCAACTGCGTGACGAGCTCGACGAGTCCGGCATCGCGGAACGTGAAAACGCCCGCCGTGCCCAGCGCTCACTGCGCTTCACGAAGCTGCCTGACGGGATGAGTCGCGCTGCCTGGCTCATGGATCCCGAGACGAGTGCCGTCTTCGCGAACTTGTTCGACCGTGCGACCTCCCCGCGGCGCGGAGGCCCGCGCTTCGTGAACGAGGAGGCGGCCGCTCACGCGGAGTCGATCCTCACCGACGAGCGCACGACCGAGCAGCTGGCCTCCGACGTGTTTCTCGAGCTGCTTCGCCAGGGTGCAGCCACCGACTCGAGCCAGTTGCTCGGTTCCGGTGGGGCGGTTGTGACTATTCATGTGACGGAATCCGACCTCAGCTCCAGCACCGGCCGCGCGTATATCGAAGGTCAGGCCGACCCCGTCTCCCTCGCGACCGTTGAGCGCCTCGTTTGCGGCGGGGCAACCCAGCTCATCCTGCTTGATGATGTGGGTCAGCCCCTCGATCTCGATCGCGAAGAACGGCTCTTCAGCCGCCGCCAGCGCCGGGCACTCGCTGCGCGCGACGGCGGATGCATGGCTCCCGGATGCGACCGGCCGCCCTCATGGACGGAAGCTCACCACATCGAGCAATGGTCTCGAGATCGCGGCAAGACAAATATCGCCAACGGCATCTTGCTCTGCAGGTATCACCACCTGTTGTTCCACAACAACGGGTGGGAGATCAATTACGACGACGGGGATTACTGGTTGATCCCACCTCCCGATGTCGACCCAGCGCGAACGCCGATGCTGCTCCTGTCCAAGAACCCGCTGCGGCGGGCGGCATGAGTGCTGCTCGCGGCTGCCTTTGGCGGTCGCGCCCAGCCCCGGCTACCGGCACGCACTCCAGAGGCCGAGGCTTGCGGCACGCGCGGAGTCCTCGGCGGCGTACACCTCGTCGCGCAGCAGCACGTTGGGTTTGTACATCTCTACCTCGGCGGCACCCTCGCGCAGTAGCTCGAGGTTCACGTTCGTGCCGGCATCCGTGTAGACGAACAGCAGGGAGCGACCGTACTGGTCGAGGGGCTCGACATCCTGCTGAACCCAGACGTGGGTTCCTTCGGGCAGCAGGCCGCGCAGGACGGCGGTCGCCTCGTTGCCGTAGCACTCCAGGTTCTCGCCGATCTCTGGGGTGTTGATGCCGAGCATCCGTAGCTTGCGGCCGTCCTCGAGGAAGAGGGTGTCGCCGTCGTGGACGTACTCGACGATGGCTCCGGTGGCATCGGCCGGGATTGCGCCGGGTTTGGCCGGGCTGGCATCCGGCCCGGCATCCGGCCCGGCGACCGTGATGCCGTCGAGCCATCCGTTGCGCACGGCGAGCCAGCCGAGCACGACGAGCACGACGACGACAAGCAGCGCGATGATCCTGCGCATGCCTAGGCGCCTACTCCGTTAAGCCGCGCGATCACGATCCCCGCGATGATCGCGACGAGGGTCAGCATCACGAGGACGAACGGTCGGGGCCCTGAGTTCACCCCCTGAGTCTGGCAGGCTGAGACCCATGACCGACGCACGTCACCCCAAGCTCGACGAACTGATCGCGGTGCTCGAGCGGCTGCGTGCCCCCGGGGGATGCGCCTGGGATCGCGAGCAGACCCACGAGTCGCTCGTGCAGTACCTCATCGAGGAGACGTACGAGCTCGTCGATGCGATCGAGTCGGGCGATCGCGACGAGATGATCGAGGAACTCGGCGACGTGCTCTACCAGGTCGTGTTCCACTCCGACATCGCCACGGAGGCCGGGCAGTTCACCCTCGAGGACGTGGCCGCCCACATGACGGAGAAGATGATCGGGCGGCACCCGCACGTGTTCGGCGACACGATCGCCCAGGCTTCGATGAACATCCAGACCGCCGATGACGTCATGGCCGTGTGGGACGATCTCAAGAAGACCGAGAAGCCGCACCGCACCAGCGTGCTCGACGGCATTCCTCAGGGGATGCCCGCCCTCGCGCTGGCCGACAAACTCCTCGGTCGCGCCCACAAGATCGGCCTCATCGATGCCACCCTGCCGGGCGCCGTGAACGTCACCGACGAGGACGAGCTGGGGCCGCTGCTGCTCGCGATAGTCGCGTCGGCGAAGGCGAACGGTCTCGACTCCGAGCGCGCGTTGAGGAGCGCGTTGCGGTCGCTGCAGGGGGAGATCCGCGAGCACGAGATCGAGCGGGCGAGCGACGCGGGGATCATCGGCAGCACGGACTAGCAAGCCCGGACCACAGCAAGCACGGACCAGCAGGCACCGTTAACCCCTTAACGGGCGTTAACGGGCGATGCCCCCTCCAACCCGAATGGAGAGGGCATCAAGGTGCGGCCGCCCAGGACAGAAAGTCCGAAACGGGTGACCGTACCTGCAAACCGGAAGGATTACCCGACCGTCCGGTTCGCTAACAAGATTTAATCGCATGACCTTTAACCTTTCGCGTCGTTTGGATTTCGACACGCGGAGGAAAATGGACCGATTCAACCGATTTACGTGAATCCCGGGCGTGTCACCCAAACGGGGGAGGTTGCGCGGCATGACGGAGCGGTGCGAGAGAATCGATCCATGGCCTCTCCCGTCAATCCTCCTCGCGGCATGCGCGACTTCCTGCCCGCCGAGAAGGCACAGCGCGAGCGCGTGCTCGCGGTCATCCGTTCGACATTCACGGGGCGGGGGTTCGACGAGATCGAGACTCCGGTGATGGAGGACAGCGACCGGCTGCACGCCGGGCTCGGGGGAGACAACGAGAAGCTCGCGTTCGGCGTGATGAAGCGTGGGCTCACGATCGACGCGATAAGAGAAGCGTCCGAGCCGCTCGACCTTGCCGACCTCGGCCTGCGGTTCGACCTCACCGTGCCGCTGGCACGCTTCTACGCGAGCCACCGCAGCGAGCTGCCGACGGTGTTCCGCGCGATCCAGATCGCCCCCGTGTGGCGCGCAGAGCGCCCGCAGAAGGGGCGGTACCGACAGTTCGTCCAGTGCGATATCGACATCATCGGCGAGGCCGGGCCGACTGCAGAGGTCGAGCTCATCACGGCGACCGCGGCCACACTCGACGCCCTCGGGCTCGAGGGATGCAGCATCCGGGTCAATGACCGCCGCCTGCTGACGAGTGCGCTCGAGCTGCTCGGGTTCCCCGCGAAGGAGCATGAACCCGTGCTCATCACTATCGACAAGCTCGACAAGCTCGGACACGACGGCGTCATCACCGAACTGCGCGACCGCGGCTTCCCGGCCGGGCCGGTCGACGCGCTCGAGGCGTTCTTCCGTCGCCCACCGTATCTATCGGATTCGGCCATGGAGCTGTTGCCCTTCGGCCCTGCGGCAATTCGAAAGTATCTGCCAGAAGGTGTCGATGAGGTCGCGGTCAACGAGCTCGCCGCGATCGGCGAAGCCGTCAACGCGGTCGTTGGTCGCCCCATCGTGCAGTTCGACGCGTGGCTCGTGCGCGGCATGGGCTACTACACGGGTGCGATCTTCGAGGTCGCGCACCCCTCGCTCGGCTACTCGCTCGGCGGTGGCGGACGTTACGACGGCATGATCGGGCGGTTCCTGGGCACGGATGTTCCGGCGGCAGGCTTCTCGCTCGGCTTCGAGCGTCTCGTCGACCTCGTCGAGCTCGACGCCGACGCGACACAGGAAGCCGTGGCGCTCGTTCACGAGGGGGACGTTGACACCGTCCGCTTGCTGCAACTGCAGGCCGAACTCGTGGCGACGGGCAAGCGTGTTCGCCTGGAGCGCCGCCCCAAGAACGTGAAGTCGCTGCTGGAAGTGCTCGAGGCATCCGGATTCTCGTCGTACGCGTCGGTGACCGCCGATGGTGCCCTTGGCGAATGGAAAGCGATCGGCTAACAACGTTTCGGCAGGAGCCCGGTGGGATCACATGCTCGCCGATAGCCTCGGCGTCGTGACCGAGACCGACGACCAGCGACGCGAGCACGCAGCCCTCGAACTCGAAGACGGCATCTCGCAGATCTATCAGCGATCGAGGGCGCGCGTTCGGCATCTGGCTGAGCGGTTCGAGGGCGAACTCCAACCGCTCGGCTTCGGGATTCTCCGCTTCATCATCATCAACGGACCGCTGCGCGCGGGCGAGATCGTCACGGGCCTCGGCATTGACAAGGCGTCGGTGGAGCCGCCAGCTCAAGCAGCTCAAGCAGCTCAAGCAGCTCAAGCAGCTCGGCCTGCTCGCAAGCACCCCCGACCCCGAGGACAAGCGCGCGACGCTCGTGCAGGCGAGCGAGTCGGCGAAGGCCGCGCTCGAGTCGTTCCGGGTCGAGGTCGGCATCGAGTATCGCGCTGCGCTCTCGTCGTGGTCGACCGACGACATAGCCGACCTGGCGCGGCTGCTCGGCCGCTTCAACGATTCGTTCGAGTGATGAACCTCCGCGAGATCAAGAAGTCGCTCGCGGTCGATGACGGCCCCGAGGCCGTGACCGTGCAGCGCATCTGCGGTCTCGCCGACATCTCGGAGCGCGTTCTTCAACTACTTCGCGAGCAGGGAGACCAGAGGCACGGTACGGATGTCTCGGCCGGGGTAGTGGCGTCGCTCGCAGCCCTCCGCACGGTGCCCTGATCGGTTGACACGGAGCGCCGGGTATTGTTAACTACTTAACAATATGGACAATCCCCTCATCCACAGCACAGTGTTCAAGCTCCATCGCGCGACAGTGCTCGTCGACCGCATCGCCGACGACTACCTCGTGCGCGAGCACGGCATCCACTACTCGGCGTTCGTCGTCCTACTCATGAGCAGCGTGCTCGGCGCGGCGACCCAGACCGCGATCGCTGACAACCTCGCGGTGTCGAGAGCCTCCATCACACAGCGGGTCTCGGCCCTGGTCGTGCGCGGGCTGCTCGAGGTGCGGTCGCACCCCGGCGACTCGCGGGCCAACGTCGTCGAGCTCACCACCGCCGGAACCGCGCTGTTCGAGCGTGCCTGGCGTGGACTCGACGAGCACCAGGACGGGCTGGATGAGGGCGTCGACGAGTCGGCCCTCTCGGCGCAGCTCGATCGGCTCATCGCCAACGGCACTCGCATCCTGGGCGCCTCGTGAGGGTGCTGGAGTTCGACGGCGGTCGCGAGACGATCGTGTTCCTGCACGGCGGTAACGTCGCGGGCTGGATGTGGGGTCAGCAGGTTCCCTCCTTCGGCGACTACCGCGTGATCGTCCCCGACCTCCCCGGGTTCGGCGAGAGCCGCGGCGAGGAGTGGGTATCCATCGCGGACACCGCCGACCGCGTCGCGGAGATCCTCGACGGACCGACCCATGTCGTCGGGCTGTCGCTCGGCTCGAGCATTGCCATCGAGTTGGCGGTGCGGCATCCGGCCCTCGTCCGCAGCCTCTTTCTCGCGAGCGCGCAGGTCGCGCCCCCTCGTCGTCGCGACCGGGTTGTTGGCCGCTTCATGCTCACCCTGTGGGAGCGGCGCGGATTCTGGACGAGCCTCGCGCGCAGCTACGGCCTCGCCGACAGCGACGCGGAGCTGTTCATCGAGACCGGGCTCGGCATCCGGCGCGCGACCGCGGACGCGATATTCGAGGAGGTGAGCCGAGGGATTCCGCGCGAGGTGCTCGAGCTGGTCGAGGCACCCACCCTCGCGGTCGCGGGGGAGCGGGACTCTCGCTCGGTGAACCGCACGTCGCTCGAACTGGTGAGCCGTGGCATCCCGGGGAGCCTGACGGCGATCGCGCCGGGCATGCACCACCAGTGGAACATCGAGGATGTCGAACTCTTCACCAGCGCACTGCGCACCTGGCTCGCGAGTGGCGGGATCGACACCGGGCTGGTCGCGCGGCGCGGGTAGGATTCCAAGCGGACATCCACCACTCACGGTCCACCCGAACTTGAAGGAGACAACCCCGTGGCTTTGATCGAAGCAGTCGGCGCCCGCGAAATCCTCGACTCCCGAGGCAACCCGACAGTCGAGGTCGAGGTTCTGCTCGACGACGGTGTCGTCGCCCGCGCAGCGGTTCCCTCCGGCGCATCCACCGGCGCGTTCGAGGCATATGAACTCCGCGACGGCGACAAGGATCGCTACCTCGGCAAGGGCGTGCTCAAGGCGGTCGACGCCGTGCTCGACGTGCTCGGCCCGGCCATCGAGGGCTTCGACGCCGCAGACCAGCGTCTGATCGACGCCGAGATGATCGCGCTCGACGGCACCGACAACAAGAAGAAGCTCGGCGCCAACTCGATTCTCGGTGTCTCACTCGCCGTCGCGAAGGCCGCAGCCGACTCTGCCGATCTGCCGCTGTTCCGCTACCTCGGCGGACCGAACGCGCACACCCTGCCCGTTCCGCTGATGAACATCATCAACGGTGGCGCGCACGCCGACACCGCTCTCGACATCCAGGAGTTCATGGTCGTGCCGCTCGGCGCGGAGACCTTCGCGGAGGGCTTGCGCTGGGGCACCGAGGTGTACCACGCACTCAAGGGTGAGCTCAAGAAGGCCGGCCAGAACACGGGCCTCGGCGACGAGGGTGGCTTCGCCCCAGACCTGCCCGGCGCCCGCGCCGCGCTCGACTTCATCCTCAAGGCGATCGAGGTCGCGGGCTTCGCGCCCGGCAAAGACTTCGCGCTCGGCCTCGACGTCGCTGCAAGCGAGTTCTTCGAGAATGGCGTCTACTCGTTCGAGAAGGCGAAGTACTCGGGCGAAGAGCTCACCAAGTTCTGGGTCGACCTCGTGCGCGACTACCCCCTCGCCACGATCGAAGACCCGCTCGCCGAAGACGACTGGGAGGGCTACGTGCACCTCACCGAGCAGCTCGGCGACAAGGTGCAGATCGTGGGCGATGACTTCTTCGTCACGAACCCGGTGCGCCTCAAGAAGGGCATCGACCTCAAGGCCGCGAACTCGATCCTCGTCAAGGTCAACCAGATCGGTACGCTCACCGAGACCCTCGACGCCGTGGCCATGGCGCAGCGGGCCGGCTACACGGCGATCATCTCGCACCGCTCTGGTGAGACCGAAGACACCACGATCGCCGACATCGCCGTGGCCACGGACGCCGGCCAGATCAAGACGGGCGCCCCCGCGCGCTCCGACCGGGTCGCCAAGTACAACCAGCTCCTGCGCATCGAGGAGGAGCTCGGCGACGCCGCGGTCTACGCGGGTCGTGGGGCTTTCCCGCGCTTCAAGGGCTGAGCCACTTCGTCAACCTGCGCGCAGGTTGTCAAGGTTCGCGGAAATCTCCCGCGCCTTGGCAATCTGCGCGCAGTTTGCGTTTCGGCGTTTAAGCTCGACCCCATGGCGCGACGACCGAGAACCGAGAGAGTAGCCGTCCGGCTGCCCGAGGAGACGGCGCCCGAACACTGGCTGCGCACGATCCGGCTCTCCGGATTCACGCTGCTCATGCTCGCCCTGCTGATCCTCGCGGTCATCGTGCTCGCCCCCAACCTGCGCATCCTCATCGAACAGCGGCAGCAGATCGCGGCGCTGCAGAGCGCGGTGGACGAGACCGAGGGTTCCGTCGACGGCCTCAAGGCCGACGTCGACCGGTGGAGCGACCCGGCCTACATCGAGTCCCAGGCTCGCGAGCGGCTGTTCTACGTGTTCCCCGGCGACGTGAGCTACCTCGTCGTGGGCGACGACACGGGCCCGACGACCTCCGACGGCATCCCGATCAGCGACCGCATCCAGACCACGCAGGTCGACTGGGTGCGCACCCTGCTCTCCTCCGTCTACACCGCTGGCCTCACGGATGCCCCAGCCGACCAGCTCGTCGCCCCTGTCGTCGAGGGAGCCCAATGACCCGGCCGCCCTTCGACGAGCCGACAGCCGAAGACGTGCGCATAGTCTCCCGCCAACTCGGACGCCCAGCCCGGGATGTCGTGGGTATCGCCGCGCGCTGTGCGTGCGGTGCCCCCACGGTGGTCTCGACGAAGCCGCGGCTCGCCGACGGCACCCCGTTCCCCACGTTCTACTACCTGACGCACCCGGCCGCCACGGCAGCCGTCTCGACCCTCGAGGCCGAGGGGGAGATGCCCGGCATGGCGGCACTCCTGGTCGACGAGGTCGCCGACCAGTACCGTGCCGCACACCTCGCCTATATCGCCGACCGCGAGACGTTCGGCGTTGTCGATGAGATTTCCGGCATCTCGGCGGGTGGGATGCCCGACCGCGTCAAATGCCTGCACGCGCTCGTCGGTCACGCTCTCGCTGCAGGCCCCGGGCTGAATCCCATCGGAGACCTGGCACTCGAGCGATCCGCGTGGAGTCCCGAGGTGTGCGAGTGCCTGGACTACGGCATCGTCGAGGGCGCGGAGGCGGCGTCGTGAAGCGCCGGTCGCGGGGTCTGATCGCGGGCGCGCTGGTCGCGGCATCCCTCGCCTTCATGGTGGTGCCCGCCCACGCCGACAACGTGCGCGACGCGGAGTACTGGCTCGACCAGTACGGCATCCGAGCGGCGTGGAACACCACGCGCGGCGCCGGCGTGACCATCGCCGTGATCGACACCGGGGTCGACGGAAGCGTCGCCGAACTGCAGGGCGCCGTCATCTCGGGCGCCGACTTCTCGGGCCTCGGAGCGTCTGACGGGCAAACCCCGGTTGGCCCCGTCGATGAGCGCGACCACGGAACTATGGTCTCCTCCCTCGCGGCCGGGCGCGGCACGGCGGGCGACGGCGGCGTGATCGGTTCGGCGCCGGCCGCGACCATCCTGCCCATCTCGATCGGATTCGGTGAGGGCAGCACGACCTCGGACGACCAGATCGCGGCCGCCGTGCGCTACGCGACCGATGCGGGCGCTGACGTGATCAACATGTCGCTCACGCGCAACACCCTCGAGTGGCCGACCAGCTGGGATGACGCCTTCCTCTATGCGATGGATCACGACGTGGTCATCGTCGCCGCAGCGGGAAACCGTGGCAGTGGCACGACCCAGGTCGGCGCGCCCGCGACCATGCCGGGCGTGCTCACCGTCGCGGGCGTGGACTCCAATGCCGAAGCGAGCTTCGACGCGTCCGCGCAGGGCATCACGATCGGTGTCTCCGCCCCGAGCGAAGACCTCGTCGGTGCTGTTCCCGGCGGAGGGCATGTGCTCTGGAACGGCACGAGCGGGGCAACCCCCATCGTTGCCGGCATCGTTGCACTCGTGCGCGCCGCGCATCCCGACCTCGACGCTGCAAACGTGATCGAGCGCATCGTCGCCACGGCCCGGGATTCGGGCACGCCCGGCGCCGACCCGATCTACGGGTTCGGGCTCGTCGACGCCGCAGCCGCCGTCAACGCGACGGTTCCCCTCGTGACCAACAACCCCATGGGAGACCTCGCCGAGTGGATCAAGGTCTATCGGCGGGCGGTATCCACTCCCGTGCCGGTGCCCACGAGCACAGGCACCGCGACGCCGGAACCGATTGCGGCCGGTCCCATGAATCCGCTCGGCACGGTGCTGCCCACGGTGAACCTGTTACGCAACGTAGGAGTTCCGTTCGCGCTGTTCCTTCTCTTCGTGGGCCTCGTCGCGTTGCTGGTCACCAGGGCAGTCCGTCGTGTCAGGGCGGCGCGCCGAACAGGGTAGATTGGTGGCTTACTTCCCCTTCTAGGAGACCACCACTCGTGCCCAAGATTCTTATTGTCGGCGGCGGATATGCCGGGTTCTACACCGCTCTTAAACTGGAGAAATGGCTCTCCCGCGGCGAGGCCGAGGTCACCATGGTTGACCCCCTCCCGTATATGACGTACCAGCCGTTCCTCCCGGAGGTCGCCGCCGGTTCGATCGAGCCGCGTCATGCGGTGGTCTCGCACCGTCGTCACCTCACGAAGACGCGCATCATTACCGCGAAGGTCTCGCACGTCGACCACGCCACGAAGACCGCCACCATCACGCCGCCCGTGGGCGAGCCGTGGCAGGAGAAGTACGACATCGTCGTCATGACCGCGGGTGCGGTGAGCCGCACGTTCCCGATCCCTGGCGTCGCCGACGAGGCGATCGGCATGAAGAACATCGAGGAGGCGATCGCCGTGCGCGACCGCATCCTGACCAACTTCGACAAGGCCTCGAACCTCCCGGCCGGCCCTGAGAAGCAGCGACTGCTCACCTTCGTCGTGGTCGGTGGCGGTTTCGCCGGTATCGAGGCGTTCGCCGAGATGCGCAGCCTCGCGTCGTCGCTGCTCAAGAAGTACCCGACGATCTCCTTCGAGGAGACGCACTTCCACCTCATCGAGGCGATGGGGCGCATCATGCCCGAGGTCTCGCTCAAGACGAGCCTCTGGGTGATCAAGAGCCTGGCCGAGCGTGGCGCGCAGATTCACCTCGACACCCAGCTGTCGTCGGCAGCGGGCGGAGTCATCGAGCTCTCGACCGGCGAAAAGTTCGAGTCGGACACGATCGTCTGGACAGCCGGTGTCATGGCGAACCCGATGATCCGCAACACCGACCTGCCGATCGAGGAGCGCGGTCGCCTGCGTGCCGGTGCCGACCTGCGCATCATCAACGACGACGGCCCAGTTGCCGACGCGTGGACCGCCGGTGACGTCGCCGCTGTCCCCGACCTCACGGGCAAGGGAGTTGGCGGCTTCTGCGTGCCCAACGCCCAGCACGCCGTGCGCCAGGGCAAGCTGCTCGCGAAGAACATCGTCGGAGACATCCGGGGCGAAACCGCGAAGGACTACTTCCACAAGAACATGGGCGCCGTCGCCGGCCTCGGTCTCTACAACGGTGTATTCCAGTCGGGCAACTTCGCGGTCACGGGCCTTCTCGCCTGGTTCATGCACCGGGGATACCACGGCCTCGCGATCCCGATGTGGGAGCGCAAGACCCGCGTCTTCGGCAACTGGTTCCTCAACTTCCTGCTTGGCCGCGACACGGTCTCGCTCGAGGCTCGCATCGCCCCCCGCGCCGCGTTCGAAGAGTTCGCGTCGCGGCCGAAGGGGTAGCTAGTACCGTGGGCTAGCGCGTTAGTGTTCGCGTGCGCCCCGGTGGCCCAATTGGCAGAGGCAGACGACTTAAAATCGTTTCAGTCAGGGTTCGAGTCCCTGCCGGGGCACACTGGTGGAGAGGGTCGAGCGGCACGCTGATGTCATGACTGTGACGCGACCAGGTGGCCGAACGTTAACCTCGGCTTCTCCTGCCGTATTTGCCGCAGTCGTAGCGTGTCCGAATGACCACTCGACCTGCCGGCGCTGCGCCGAAGGTCATAGCGGTCATCCCGGCGCGCGGGGGCTCTCAGGGCGTTCCGGGGAAGAACCTTAAGAAGGTCGGCGGGGTCTCCCTCGTCGCCCGGGCCGTAGCTGCGGCAATCGCGACCGAGTCGATCGGCGCGGTGTACGTGAGCACGGATGACGCGGCCATCGCCGCGGCCGCTCGCTCAGCTGGCGCTACAGTCATCGAGCGCCCACGCGATATTTCGGGCGACAGTGCCAGCTCCGAATCCGTACTCCTGCACGCGTTGGAGTCACTCCCTTCCGCTCCCGACGTTCTGGTCTTCCTTCAAGCGACCTCGCCATTCATTGATCCGATCGACCTCGACGCGGCCGTAGCCCGCGTCCTGGAAGACGAGAGCGACGTGGTGTTCGCCGCGCGCAAGACCCACGCGTTCCTGTGGCGCCTCACTGAGGGGGGCGCCGTTGGCATCAACCACGATGCATCCTTCCGACTCCGCCGCCAGGATCTCGAACCGCAGTTCCAGGAAACCGGCGCGTTCTACGTCATGCGCGCCCAGGGTTTCCGAGCGGCCGAGTACCGGTTCTTCGGGCGCATCGGTGTCGCGATCGTTGACGACCTCACCGCGATCGATATCGACTCGGCGGATGACCTCGAGCTGGCCATCCGCATCGCTCCCATGCTCACCCCCCGTGGGGTGATCGAGGTTGACGCTGTCGTGACGGATTTCGACGGCGTGCACACCGACGATCGCGTGCATCTGTCGGGAGACAGCACCGAGTTCGTGACGGCCAGCCGGGCCGACGGCATGGGTGTCTCACTCCTGCGGAGAGCGGGGCTGGCGTTTCTCATCATCTCAAGCGAGACGAACCCGGTCGTGTCGGCACGCGGCGAGAAGCTCATGGTGGAGGTTCTGCAGGCGGTCGACGACAAGGCTGCGACTCTTGCGCGATGGAGCGCGAACCGGGGCCTGGACGTGAACCGCGTCGCCTACGTCGGCAATGACGTCAACGACCTCGGCTGCATGGGCATGGTCGGCTGGCCGATCGCGGTCGCGGATGCCCACCCTCTCGTTCTCGCGGCGGCTCGCGTCGTCCTGTCGGCCAAGGGCGGCCATGGGGCGATCCGCGAACTGGCGGACCGGATTCTCGATGCACCAGGCACAGCAGGTCCAACTCTGGAGGAAATATGGTCTCGATCGCGTCCAACCCCGTAGGCAAGGGGCACCCGGTCTACGTGATCGCGGAAATAGGATTGAACCACAACGGCGACGTCGAGATTGCCAAGCAACTGATCGACGTTGCCGCTGACGCCGGCGCCCACGCTGTCAAGTTCCAGAAGCGCACCCCGCTCATCTCCACGCCCGAGCACATGCGCTCGGTCCCGCGCGAGACCCCGTGGGGCACAATGACGTACCTCGACTACCGCTACCGGGTTGAGTTCAACCGCGAGCAGTACATCGAGATCGGTGACTACGCGAACCTGCGCGGCCTCGACTGGTTCGCATCGCCGTGGGATGTTCCGTCGCTCGAGTTTCTCGAAGATCTCAACGTGGTCGCCCACAAGGTCGCCTCCGCCTCGGTCACCGACATGGAGTTGCTGCGCGCCATGGCCGCAACCGGCAAGCCGGTCATCCTGTCGACGGGCATGTCGACGATCGACCAGATCGATGCCGCGGTGGACGTGTTCGACCCGGAGCAGCTCATCATCCTGCACGCCACCTCGACCTATCCGCTCTCCCCGGAGGAGGCAAACCTCCGCATGATCACGACGCTCGCCGGCCGCTACACCGGTGTACCGATCGGCTACTCGGGGCACGAGCGCGGGCTGCAGATCTCTCTCGCCGCCGTCGCTCTAGGGGCGGTCGCGGTCGAGCGCCACATCACCCTCGACCGGACCATGTGGGGCTCAGACCAGGCCGCGTCGCTCGAGCCCGCGGGCCTCGAGCACCTCGTTCGCGACATCCGGATCATTGAGGAGGCCATGGGCGACGGCATCAAGCGCGTCTTCCCGGGCGAGATCCCGTCGCTCGAGAAGCTGCGCCGAGTCGTGGCGTGAAGGTTCTCGGAATCGCCGATTCGGACTCGTACATCAAGTGGGGCGCGTCAATCCTGAGCCGGATGCCCGACTCGTGGTCGCGCACCCTGTTTGTGATCCGCACGCCCGCCCTGCCGAGCACTCGCCAGCTCGAGTCTGCGCTCACGGGCTCCGGCTTCACGGCGGCGCAATCCCCCCTCGTCGACCTGGACGACCTGGCGGCTCTCATCGCCCAGGAACGCCCGGACGTGGTGCTGCTGTCCGTGCGCGGTCCCGTGGTGCGGGTCCTGGTTCGGATGATCGTGGCCGCCGGCACGCAGCGACCGCTTATCGTGAGCGGGCTGCCGGGGATCTCGATCCCGGCCACGCTCCTCGCCCTTTACTACCGCTCCCAGGCGGACCTTCTGATTCTGCACAGCAAGCGCGAGATCAACGAGTTCGGAGAGCTCGCGGGGCGTTGGGGCATCCGGCAGGACTTCGCCCTCGCCACGCTCCCGTTCCTGTCCGGACTCATCTCTGCCGGGGGCGGAACCGACATCGTCTTCGCTGCCCAGGCGAAAGTGCCGCGAGCTCTCCAGGATCGGGAGCAGCTGCTCGGTTGGCTCGCCGAGGCCGCCCGAGCGCGGCCGGACCGACGCGTCATCCTCAAGCTGCGGGGTACGACAGGAGAGGCGCAGACCCACTCCGAGCGGTACCCGTTCGACGTCCTCCTTGCAGATCTCACCGATCGGCCGGAGAACCTGGTCGTATCGACTGGCCCCATGTCGCAGCATCTCGAGAACGCCGCGGCACTGGTGACGGTGAGTTCCACCGCCGCCATCGAAGCTATGGCTGTGGGGGTGCCGGTCCTGGCGATCGACGACTTCGGCGTGAGCGGCGCCCTCATCAACCTCGTGTTCGAGGGCAGTGGAGTGCTCGGCGGGTCGCGCCAGCTCGTCGACGGCGACTTCCGCTCTCCCCAGCCCGGTTGGCTCGAGGCGAACTACTTCCACGCGGTGTCCGACGAGAACTGGATTGCCTCGATCGAGGCGGGCGTCGCCCGTCGAGCGGACGGGCCGCTGCCACTTCGCGAGCAGTTTCGCGCGACTCTCGGCGGCAACCTGCGACGCATCTGGGATCGCAAGCGCGCGCTGGGCACGTACGACAGGTCCCCGGAAGGGTACCTCGCCCTCGCGGTGGGCTTGCCGCTGCGTGGCGGCGTCCGACTTCTGCGACGTGTCCGGGCGAAGCTGCGCCCCGCGCCGTTGACAGACCCTGCGGCAAAGGTCGTGGAGCCGGTCTAGCGTTCGGCCGACAGGCGCCGCAAACAGCTCGCTAGACCATCATCAGTGGCCGTGGCGGTGGTGCGCGTCCGGGTAGTGCTCGTGCGAGTGCGTCACAGGCTCGTGCGTGTGCCGATGGCGATGGCGCACCCCGGATGCCACGGCCTCGCCGTGTGCGTGCTGGTGATGTTCATCGTGCACGTGCCAGTGGTCGTGGGTCACGATGTCGTGGGTGTGTTCATGCTCGTGCCGCTCGGTGAGGTGAAGCCACACTCCCAACGCCATGAGCAGGGCTGCGATCACGAGGGGAACGGTCACGGGGGCACCGAGCGCGATGGCGAGCACCGCCCCGAAGAACGGTGCGATCGAGAAGTAGGCGCCCGCTCTGGCCGTGCCGACGTGGCGCAGCGCGACGATGAAGAGCACGAGGCTGACCCCGTACGCGAAGAATCCGACGACCATCGCGGAGGCGACAGTGAGCGCCGAGGGCAGTTGCGCGCCGAGGAGGAAGGCGATCGCGAGGTTGACGGGACCCGCGACTCCACCTTTGACGGCGGCGAGCCACGTGGCATCCGTGAGTGCGACCTTGCGTGTGAGGTTGTTGTCGACGCCCCAGCACAGGCAGGCCGCGAGCACGGCGAGCGACGGCCAGATCGGTCCGAGTTCGGCGCCGGTGGGGATGCTCAGCACCACCGCACCCGCGACGATCGCGAGCATTCCGAGCAGGATGCGGCGGTCGACATTCTCGCGGAACACGACCCACGCGACCACGGCCGTGAACACCCCCTCCGCGTTGAGAAGCAGTGACGCTCCCGTCGCGGGCATGTTCGAGAGGCCGAACATGAGCAGCACAGGGCCGAGGATGCCGCCAAAGAGAATCGCGCCAGCGAAGGGCAGCACCTCACCGCGGGCCAGTCGCACCCGGCCGGGGCGGGCGATCAGCCGGTAGATGCCCAGGCCGAGACCGGCGCCCGCATAGAGCAGTCCGGCGAGGAGCCAGGGGCTCACCGACCCGAGGAGGAGCTTCGCGAGGGGAGTTCCGGCGCCGAACAGCACCGCCGCGGCGAATCCGGCCTGCACACCGACGCTTCTGAACCCTCGTGCTGTCATGCTTCGACGTTACCGGTCGATCGCCGCGAGGATGAGCGCGCCCAGCTCTGTCGGCTTGGTGAACTGCGGCCAGTGACCGGTCGGAAGCTCAACGACCTCGTACTCCGTGATCGAGGCCAGCTCGGCCACGTAAGGATGCCCCTGGGCGATCCATTCCTTGAGCTGGGCACCCGGGAACTCGCACGCGATCACCGTGACGGGAACGTTGTAGCGGCGCGGGTCGCTGAGAACCTGCTTGTCGCTCGTGACGCCGAGCGGCTCGGGGATCGACCGGGCGCGGAATGCCGCGCGCAGCTCGTCGGTCAGGTCAACGAGGTCTTCCTCGTCGAAGACCTCCCAGTCGGGCAGCGGAACCTCGCCGTCGACGACGGGCAGCTCGTCGTTGATGATGCCGCCGTCGGCGAGCGGACCGCTGTCGACGTAGATCGCGCGAGCGATGCGGTCGGGTCTGGCATCCACGACGGCGTGCGCGATCGCGCCGCCACCACTGTGGCCGACGAGTACGACCTGCCCGGGCAGGGAGTCGACGACGGCGATGACCGCGTCGACGTGGTCGCGCAGGCCGATGGCTGTGCGGTCGGAGTCGGTCGACTCCAGCCCGGGGAGGGTGAGCGCGTGCACAGCGTGGCCCGCGGCCTCGAGCGGCGGGGTCACCTCACTCCACGACTCACCTTGCAACCAGAATCCGGCGATCATCACGATATCCATGGCGCCGAGCTTAGGAGCGGCCCCCGACAGCGATCTGTGGTTCGACGAGGCGCACCCACGCCCATGCGCCGACGCTCAGGGCTGCGAAGACGAGGGCTCCGCCGATCACCCAGGGCACGGGGAATCCGCTACCACCAGCGATGATGACTGCCGCGACCGTCGCGGTAACGAGAGTGATCGCGATCCACGCCGTGCGCGACCATGACCAGATCAGCCGACCGGGCATCCGGTTCACGGGCAGCAGCATGATCATTGCCGAGCCCAGCGCGGCGATGCACAGCGCCGAGAGTGTCTCGCTCACGAGGGAGGGAAGGAAGCCGTCGACCGGACCGAGCGCGCTCTGGCCGAGCCAGGCCGCGAAGCCGAGCACGACGATCGCGCTCACCTCGACGAGTGAGACGACTCCGCGTGCGCGGGCGCCGATCGCCGGGGCGAAGCGCACAGCGAGCACGATGCCCACGACGATGGGCGGCTGGATTCCGGCGACCCGAGACACGAGAGCGGTGACCGCGGCGATCGCGAGCAGGAGGGGCGCGAGCCGGATTCCCGTGCTCCACCCGAACGTTCGTCCGGTGAGTTTCGCCGCGAGCATGCCGACACCGTTGAGCGCCGCAAGTGCGAGGCCGATCGCTATCGCGAGCCGCAGGTATCGCACCTCCGCCTGGATGCCGCCCGCGAGCGCGGCCAGGAGCACGGCGGCCGCAAGGAACAGCGCCGCGGTGACACGCGGGCTCAGGAGCGGTTCTTCGTCACTGGGTTCGCGCGGCTCGTAGCCGCGCTTGCGCCGGAACGTGGTCACGAGCAGGCGCAACGGCAGTGCGACGAGGAGGGCGAAGCCGAGCCCGAGCCCGAGGCCGAGCAGCCACGAGGTCGGGTTCGTCGTCGAGACGCTCGGGATCGCGGCGCCGTAGTTCGTGGGCAGCTCCCAGGTGTCGAACGGCAGCATGCCGGATTGGCCACCGACCGGCGGCGGGAGGAACGGCGCGGTCGGCGCCGGCGTGACGGGCTGCAGTGGGGCCGAGGGGGTGGCGGGTGCGGGCTTGCGCGGCGGATCCACCGGGATGACGGGGGCGACGGCGCCCGCGGTGATCGTGAAGCCCGCGGTCGGGCCGCTCGGGTTGCCCGCGGCATCCCACTGGATGGCCTGGATGGTGTGCTGACCGTCAGCGATCGCCGCTGAGCACGACCACGCGAGCGTGATTACAGGGCTCATGCACACGCGCGTGGAGTCGACGAACACCTCGACCCTGCCCCCGTTCTCACCGCTACCGGAGAACACAGTGGGCTGGCTCGACACGCGGCCCCCCGCGGTGGGGGATACGAAGGCGGGCACGGCGGGCGGATCGGCATCGACGTGGATCGCCATGGGTGCCGAGCTGCCGCCCGGATCCGAGGGCACGTTGCCCCACGTCTGCGTCGCGGAGACGCTGTAGGTGCCGGTGCCCACGCCGAGGGCGCACGACCACGAGCCGTTGGGCAGTACCTCGCCGCAGGAGGTGCCGACGCCGGGGCCAGAGAGCTCGATGCCCGCGCCCGGGAAGCCCGTGCCGTTGAGGGTACCGGTGGTGAGCCCCGTAGTGGTGATGACGGGAGCGCCGAGCACGCGGATCGCGACGGTCGCGGTGGTCACGACCGGAGTGGCGTCCGCGGTCGTGTGCGTCACGGCGATCGTGCGGTTGCCGTCGGGGAGCGTGACGTCGCAGGTCCACGCCTCGGGATCCGGTCCCGCGCCGCCGGGGATGCTGCAGTACGGGGCGCCGCCGCCCTGGGGCGCGACGTCGACGGTGGCCGCGGCATCCTTGTCGCCGCTGATGGTGACGAGGCCGGCAAAGAGGGTTCCCGGGGGAGTGGCGATCGCGAAGGTCGCGGCGTGCGCGGCCTGCGGAACGGCGACCAGGGCGAGCAGTACCCCCGCGAGCAAGGCCCCCGCGAGCAGCATAATGACGCCCGAGCCGCGGTGGCGCGAACGTTGCTGTCCGTTCAGGGTCAAGGAGGTCACCGTCTCCATTCCAGACGAGATCGACAGCCGGGTCAAACGTGTATGCGGTATTCGCAGCAAGGTCACTGGTTGCCCGGCTACTTGCAGAGAAGGTCACCCGTCTGGGACAGTTGACCCACTATGCCGCGCATCCCGTCCTCAGACCGCCGCGCGCTACTCGTCCAGGCTGCCATTCGGGTCATCGCGCGGAACGGGGTGAACGGTGCAACGACCCGCGCGATAGTTGCCGAGGCCGACATGTCTCTCGCGAGCTTCCACTACGCGTTCCGCTCGCACGCCGAGATGATGCGCGAGGTGGTCGCGTTCGTCGTCGACGCCGAGGTCGCCTCGGTGTTCCAGTCGCTGCGCCTCGGCAGCGACATCCGGCAGGCCCTGCGTGACGGCCTGCAGGCATTCCTCGACTACGTCATCGCCGACCCCGGCCACGAGCAGGTCATGCAAGAGCTCGTGCACTACGCGCTGCGCACCCCCGGCCTAGAGCGCCTCGCTGGCGAACAGTACGACGCCTATCGCGCGGGAGTCATGAGCGTGCTCGCCGAGGGCGCGGCAGTATCGAACGTCGTATGGACGATGCCCGTGGAGAACGTGGCGCGGATCGTCGTGACGATCACCGACGGCGTCACGCTCGCGTGGCTCGCCGATCGCGACACCGAAGCCGCCGAGCGAGTTCTCGACTTCGCGGCGGACTCGCTCGCTGCGCTGACCCTGACGAGAGAGACCACCCGATGACGACTGCCGTGTTCGCCGAACCCACCAAGGCCGTGACCGGCGGCTGGATCGCGGTCTTCGCCACCGCGTGGCTCGGCATCTGGATGGCACAGCTCACGCCCGTGCAGCTGCTGCTTCCCCAGCAGATCGAGGCGCAGCTCAAGGCCAGCTACTGGGTCGACAACGTCGTCGCCTTCGGCGTCATCTCGGGCATCGCGGGCCTGTGTGCGCTCGTCGCGTACCCGCTCACTGGAGCGCTCTCCGACCGCACGACGAGCCGGTTCGGGCGCCGCCGACCGTGGATCGCCGCGGGGACCGTGCTGTTCGCGGCATCCCTGCTGCTGCTCGGCCTGCAGTCGACAATGGTGGGTATCGGTGTGTTCTGGGCGCTCGCCCTCACCGGATTCTGCGTGCTGACCGCCGCGCTCACTGCGACGATCTCCGACCAGGTGCCCGTCAACCAGCGCGGGTTCGTCTCCGGCTGGATCTCGGCGCCGCAGGCGATCGGCACGATCCTCGGCCTCGTGCTCGTGACCGAGCTGTTCGTGGGCCAGTTCCTCGGGTACGCGGTCATGGCGATCCTGCTCGTCCTGCTTGTGTTGCCCTTCCTGCTCGTGACGAAGGACGCTGTGCTTCCCGCCGCTGACAGGCTCACCTGGCGCTCCTTCCTCGAGGGCTTCTGGATCAGCCCGCGCACGTACCCGGATTTCGGCTGGACTCTCCTCAGCCGCATCCTCGTGAACTTCGGCAACGCGTTCGGCACCGCCCTGTTGTTCCAGTTCCTGCAGTACGGCCTCAAGGTCGACGACGCGGAGGGCACTCTCATTCTGCTCACCCTCGTCTACATGGTCTTCGTGATCGTCGCCTCGCTCGTGCTGGGCAAGCTCTCGGACAAGCTGGGCCGCCGCCGACCCTTCGTCTTCATCGCCGCCGCGCTGCAGGGCGTCGCGGCCCTCATGCTCGCGTTCGTGCCCGACCTCGGTGTCGCGTTCTTCGCGGCCGGACTGCTCGGCCTCGGCTACGGCTGCTTCCTCTCCGTCGATCAGGCGCTCGCGACCCAGGTGCTGCCCGACCCCCACACCCGGGGCAAAGACCTCGGGATCATGAACATCGCCACGGCGGTGCCGCAGGCGCTTGCCCCACTGCTCGGAGCCGTCGTCGTCGCGGCGCTCGCCGGGTTCACGGGGCTCTTCGTGTTGTCCGCCGTCGCGGCGATCCTCGGCGCCCTCGCCGTGCTACCGATCAGGAGTGTCCGATGAAACTAGCTGCACAGACCGCGCAGCCCTGGCTCGAGCCGTCGCGATACTGGCCGTCACTCTCGGCGGCGACGGCCGGCCTCGACACCCCATTCGGTGTCGTGTCGGTTCCCGCCCTCGCATACAACGCGCACGACATGCTGCGTCGCGCCAACGGCACGACGATCCGCGTCGCCTCGAAGTCGGTCCGGGTGCGCGGCGTCATCGACGCGGTGCTCGAACTACCCGGCTACCACGGAGTGCTCGCGTACACCCTGCCCGAAGCACTCTGGCTCGCCGAGACTATCGACGACGTGGTCGTCGGCTACCCGAGCGTTGACCGCGCGGCGATCGAGAAGCTCGGGCGTTCGGAGAAGCTGGCGCGACGCGTCACGCTCATGGTCGACTCAGTTGAGCAGCTCGACCTGGTCGACGCGGTCCTGGGTTCCCAGCGAGAAGTCATCCGGGTCGCGCTCGAACTCAACGCCTCGTGGCGCTCGAAGGTGCTCGGCTACCTGGGCGTGTACCGATCTCCCGTGCAGAACGTCGCGGATGCCGTCGCCCTGGGCCGCGCGATAGTCGCCCGCCCCGGGTTCCAGCTCGTGGGAATGATGGCCTACGAGGCGCAGGTAGCGGGAGTCGTGAACCGTCCGGCGGGAAAGCCGATCCTCGCCCGCACAGTCGACTACGTGCAGAAGAACTCCACAGTCGAGCTGCACGAGCGGCGAGGTGCCGTCGTCGCCGCACTGCGCGAGATCGCCGACCTCGAGTTCGTGAACGGCGGTGGCACCGGCTCGCTCGAGCGCACGGCATCCGACCCTTCCGTCACCGAGATCGCGGCGGGCAGCGGCCTCTTCGGCCCGCACCTGTTCGACGGCTACAGCCACTTCCAGCCGGCACCCGCCGCTGCCTTCTCGCTGAGCGTCGTGCGCAAGCCCCGGCCAGACATGGCGACACTGCTCGGCGGTGGCTGGATCGCCTCCGGCCCTCCTGCACCCGACCGGATGCCCAAGCTCGCGTGGCCCGAAGGCCTCGAGTACGTCGCGCGCGAGGGTGCTGGCGAAGTGCAGTCGCCGCTGCGGGGTGTCGCTGCCGCAGCGCTCACCGTCGGGGATCGCGTCTGGCTCCGCCACACTAAGGCCGGTGAACTGAGCGAGCACCTGAACGAGTTCGCCGTGGTCGACGACGGCCGTATCGTGGAGTCCATGCCGACGTACCGGGGTGAAGGGAAAGCCTTCCTGTGAGGCAAGCACAGCTGTGACGATCGAGCCCGGCAAGCGCTGGCGCAACTGGGGCAGGTCGCACCAGGCGCACCCCGAATACCTCGCGCGAGCGTCCTCGACTGACGAGGTCGCCGAGGCCATTCGCTTTGCGCGCGAGAACAAGCTGCGCGTCAAACCGGTCGGCGCTGGGCACAGTTTCACGGACATAGCTGCAACGTCGGGTGTTCAACTCGACCTTGCCGCTCTCGACGGCGTGCTCGCGGTCGACGGCACGAGCGTCACGCTCGGCGCCGGGACGAACCTCTACCAGCTGCCCGCCCTCCTCGGCGAGCACAGTCTCGCGCTGGAGAACATGGGAGACATCGACCGGCAGACGATCGCGGGCGCGATCTCGACGGGAACGCACGGCACGGGCGCGCGCTTCGGCGGCATCGCGACCCAGGTCGAGGCGCTCACCCTGGTCACGGCCGACGGCTCGCTGCTGCACCTCGGCGAAGGAGATGACCTGCTCCCCGCGGCCCGGGTCGGGCTCGGAGCGCTCGGCGTCATCACGGACGTGACCCTCCGGTGCGTTCCCGACTTCGTGATGCACGCCCTCGAACGGCCGGAGCCGCTCGAGGAGGTGCTCGACTCGTGGATCGAGCGCGCGACCGGCGTCGACCACTTCGAGTTCTACTGGTTTCCGCACACCACCCAGGCGCTCACCAAGACCAACACGCGCCTGCCCGCAGACACCCCGCGCACGCCGCAGCATCCGGTGGCCGCGTGGATCGATGACGAGTTCATGCCCAACGGGCTGTACGTGCTCATGTGCCAGCTCGGCGTCATCGCCCCAGGAACGACGCCCCCGCTCAACCGGCTCTCGAACAAGCTCGTCGCGCAGCGCGAGGTCACCGATGGCTGGCACGAGGTGTTCACCTCCCCGCGCCGGGTTCGGTTCCGCGAGATGGAGTACGCCCTGCCGCGCGACGCGGTTCCGTCGGCGCTGCGTGCCATTCGCGCGGCCATCGAGAGCAACGGGTGGCGCGTGACGTTCCCCGTTGAAGTTCGGGTCGCGGCATCCGACGACAACTGGCTCTCGACCGCGCAGGGTCGCGACACCGGCTACATCGCCGTGCACCGCTACTACCGCGAAGACCCGACCGAGTACTTCGAGGCTGTCGAGGCGATCGCGCGCGAGCACGGCGGCCGCCCGCACTGGGGCAAGATGCACTTCCGCACCGCGGACGACCTCCGACCCGTCTACCCGCACTTCGATGACTTCCTCGCGGTTCGTGACAGGCTCGACCCCGAGCGCGTCTTCGCGAACGACTACCTCGAGAGAGTGCTTGGACAATGACCGACGAGTGGATGCACGACCCCGACGGTTTCGCCGCGACCATGCCCGCGGGCTTCAGCGTGGGAGTCTCGACCGCCGCGTTCCAGATCGAGGGTGCCGTGCGCGACGACGACCGCGGACCGTCGACGTGGGACGAGTTCATGGCCCAACCCGGCCGCATAGTCGACGGCTCGAACGCCTCGATCGCGACCGACCACTACCACCGGTACAAGGAGGACGTGGAGCTCATGAAGGAGCTCGGCGTCGACTCGTACCGCTTCTCCCTCGGATGGCCACGGATCCAGCCCGGGGGAACAGGAGCGCCGAACCGTGCGGGCGTTGCCTTCTACGACCGCCTGCTTGATGAGCTGCTTGCCGCGGGCATCCGGCCGATGGTCACGCTGTTCCACTGGGACATGCCCGAACCGCTTCAGCACAAAGGCGGCTGGATGATCCGCGACACCGCGCACCGGTTCGCCGACTTCGCGCTCCTCGCGGGGGAGGCCTTCGGCGACCGCGTCGACCAGTGGGTCACGATCAACGAGCCCACGACCGTGACGCTCAACGGCTACGCCCTCGGCGTGCACGCGCCGGGCGCGACCCTCATGTTCGACTCGCTCATCGCGGCGCACCACCAGCTGCTGGGGCACGGGCTCGCGGTGCAGGCATTGCGCTCGGAGGGAGTGAAGGGCGGCATCGGCATCACGAATGTGCACTCGCCAGTGCATCCGGCGAAAGACAACGTCAAGACCCGCGCGTACGCCGAGGTCTTCGACCTCATCCACAACCGCATATTCGCCGACCCGGTGCTGCTCGGTAAGTACCCGAAGTTCCCGCTGCTCTCGCGCAAGCTCTTCAAGCCTCTGATCGAGGTGGATGACGCCGACCTCGCCACCATCGCGCAGCCGCTCGACTTCTACGGTCTCAACTACTACATGCCCACGCGCATCGCGTCGGGCCCTCCGCTCGATGACTCAACTCCCGACGGGGGAACCTCGGCAGGGATGCGGCAGCTCCCGTTCCACATCGCGACGTGGCCCGAGTACCCGGTGACGGCGTTCGGGTGGCCCATCGCCCCCGAGTTCCTCACGGAGAGTCTGGCCGACTACGGCACGCGCTACGCCGGAGTGCTCCCGCCGGTGTACATCACCGAGGGCGGTGCGAGCTTCGACGACGCGGTGTCCTCCGACGGAACCATCGACGACGCGGACCGCACGAGCTACCTCGCCGCGCACCTCGCGGCGGCGTTCGCGGGAGCCCCCGGTGTCGACCTGCGCGGGTACTACGTGTGGACGCTCATGGACAACTGGGAGTGGGCGGCGGGTTTCACCGAGAAGTTCGGGCTCGTGGGCGTGCACCCGGCAACCCAAGACCGCACCCCGAAGGCCTCGTACCGGTGGCTGCAACGGGTACTGCGCGCGCGCAGGTAGTCACCGTATGATTGCGCCATGGAAATCCTCATCGTCGTTGGCGTTATCGTCCTGCTCGTCATCATCATCGGTGGATACCTCTGGTCCACGTACAACGGCCTCGTCACCCTCAACGTGCGCGTTGACGAGGCGTGGAGCGACATCACCGTGCAGCTCAAGCGTCGTGCCGACCTCATCCCGAACCTCATCGAGGCGGTCAAGGGATATGCGGCCCACGAGAGCTCGGTATTCGAGAACGTGACCAAGGCGCGCGCCGAGACCCTCGCGGTGTCGGGCCCCGCCGACGCGGCAGTCGCCGAGAACCACATGCAGAGCGCCCTCAAGTCGATCTTCGCGGTCGCCGAGGCGTACCCGCAGCTCCAGGCCAGCCAGAACTTCCTGCAGTTGCAGGGCGAGCTCGTCGACACCGAAGACAAGATCCAGGCCTCGCGTCGTTTCTACAACGGCGGCGTGCGCGAGCTGAACACCAAGATCAAGGTCTTCCCGAACACGCTGTTCGTTCGTAGCCTCGGATTCACCGAGCGCGAGTTCTTCGAGGTCACCGACGCAGCCTCGATCGCCGAGCCGCCCCGCGTGCAGTTCTAGAAGCTTTCCGCTGATCGGGCCTGTCGAGATCTCGGCAGGCTCGATCACCGTTTACGGAGCCCCACATGTACCGCAACATTGCGAAGAACAAACGCAACACCGTCTTCATCATCATTCTGTTCATCATCATCATCGGCGCACTCGGGCTAGCCCTCAGCGCGTTCATGGGCGGCAACCCGTGGGTGGTAACCACCGCGACGGTGATCGGGGCGGGTCTCTTCACCCTCATCCAGTACTTCGCCGCCTCGGGCCAGGCCCTCGCCATCAGCGGGGCCCACGAGATCCAGAAGGCCGACAACCCGCGGCTGTACCGCATCGTCGAGAACCTGTCGATCACCACGGGCACGCCGATGCCGAAGGTCTACATCATCAACGACCCGGCGCCGAACGCTTTCGCGACCGGTCGCGACCCGCAGCACGCGTCGGTGGCGGCGACCACGGGCATCCTCGAACTGCTCGACGACTCTGAGCTCGAGGGCGTCATGGCCCACGAGATGGGCCACGTGCAGAACTACGACATCCGCGTCTCGATGATCGTGTTCGGCCTCGTGGTGGCGGTCGGCTTCATCTCAGACATCGCCCTGCGCTTCACGTTGTTCGGTGGCCGCGGCAACAACAACAACAACGGCGGCGGCAACCCGGTCATGATCATCATCGGTCTTGTCGCGCTCGTGCTCTCGCCAATCGTCGCCGCAGTCGTGCAGGCAGCGATCTCCCGCCAGCGCGAGTACCTCGCCGACGCGACAGGCGCCCTCACGACGCGTCATCCGGATGCCCTCGCGAGCGCCCTCGAGAAGCTCGGCCAGTACGGCCGCCCCATGCAGAAGCAGAACTCGACGATGGCCCACATGTGGATCTCCGACCCCACCAAGCCCGGCCTCATGGACAAGTTGTTCTCGACCCACCCGCCGATCGCCGAGCGCGTGAAGCGCCTGATCGAGAGCGGCCGGAGCTTCTAGCTGTAGAGGCGGGAAACCACGGCGGTCGCGATGGTCAATGCGGTGTCGCGGGCATCCATGGGGTTCGCCAGATAGTCGCTTCCCCCGAAGCCGCGGATCTGTACCCAGTTGCCGCCGACCACGAGATCGACTGTGCAGTAGCTACCGCAGCGCAGGTAGGCGCTGTCGCTCACGGCGAGCCCGTCAACGGTCACAGCAACGGGACCCTCGGGTGCCGTCGTCACGGGTAGCGTGTGCTCGGCAGCCCAAGCTCCAGCGGGCAGCCAGTCTATCGAGCCGACACTGTACTCATCCGCGGTGACCCACGAGCAGCTGTCGGCGCCGGATTCGACGCGGGCTCCGGCCCAGATACTCCAGCCGCCATGGCCGCGCATGACATACAGTTCCTCGCCGATGCCGACGAGCGACGCGACCTCTGCGGCGGACAGGAAGCTTTCGCAGTCGGCGGGCAGGGCGATGGTCGACGAGGGGGGCGTCCACGCTGTCGCGGGCGCGCCTAGACCGGCGACTGCGGTTGCGAGAGAGTCGAAGAATGCCCCGGCTTCGGCGACAACCTCGTCGCTGACTGGCACAGTGCCCGACACCACACCGGTCAGGGTGGCGCTGATCCAGTATCCGTTGACAAGGGTGTCGAGGCCGCAGTGCACGCTCCCCGGAGAGTTGCAGTAGCGCGATTCGCCCTCGCCGTAGATGGACACGAATCTCGCCCATTGCTCCTCGGCGTCGGGAAGGATCGACACCTCGACGCCGCGGTATGTCAGCGGCGTATTGGTGGATGATGCGTGACCCACCCCATTCGACCACTCGCAGTTGATGCCTCCCATCGCCTCGACGAAAGTAATGCGGGGAAGATCGGCACCGACACTCGCATAGACGGCGATGGGGTCGCGCTCGACTAGGGGCTCGTCAATGAGGGCACCGACATCGGTGAGGCCCGCGATGGCCGCGCAGTCGAGATCGAACCGCGGCATCGGGCGAGTCGCCTCCGGCTCCACGGTCGGGGTCGAGCTTGAGGTGGCGGTGATCGCGGATTCGGACGTCTCCGCTGGCATCGGTGCCGTACAGGCGGCGAGCGCGAAGAGGGCGATCGCGGCGACCGTAGGCACAGAGAGTATCCTGATCATGATCGGAGCCTAGGGGCCGTGTAAGGCACAGCGATAGTAAGCCGAGAAATATTTGCCTTCTCGTTATGTTTCGACGGCGGGCGGTTCAGCAGCGGATCGTGGGATCATCGTGACCCCCAATTCCGCCGCGAGCACTTGCGTGAGGTCCCCCCAGTCCTGCACGACTATCGCGCCCAGCCCCTGCCACGCTGCGGTCTCGCGCAGCAGTTGCGCGATGCGTTCGACGTCAGGATGCGCACCCGGCTCTAGCCACGCCGACTGCACCCGCAGCGTGCGGTTCTGCCGATCGGACTTGAGGTCGATGCGGCCGACGAGCGCCTCGTCCTGCAGGACCGGAAGCGTGTAGTAGCCGAACTGCCGCTGTGGGCCGGGCGTGTAGATCTCGATGCGGTAGCGGAAGCCGAACATCCGCTCGGTGCGGGCGCGCTCCCACACGACGGGGTCGAAGGGGGAGAGCAGGGCGGTGCCCTCGATGCGGCGGGGGATGCGCGCGTCGCGGTACAGGTAGCCGGGAGCCGACCAACCCTCGACGCTTACGGGCAGGAGGTCGCCGGACTCGATGAGCTGGGCAACCGCGATCTTCGTGTCGACCTGCATGAGCCGCCAGTAGTCGGCGAGGTCACGCACTGTGCCCACACCGAGCGCCTGACCGGCCTGCAGCACGAGCTCGCGGATCGCCTCGGCCTTCGCAGGCCCCCCGTCGAGAAGGTGCGTTGGCAACCTGCGCTCGGGCAGGTCGTAGTAGCGCTCGAAGTTCTTGCGCCCCGCCACGACGACGCGCCCGTCGAAGAACATGGTCTCGAGCGCCGACTTGACCTCCGACCAGCCCCACCACGGCCCGGAGCGCTTCGTTGCCTCGTGCTCGATCTTCGAGGCGGGCAGCGGCCCCTTCTCGGCGAGCTCGGCCAGCAGGAAGTCGGTCATCCGGGTGTCTGTGCGATCCCACCCCTTCGTTCTGCCGGTACCGGCGAGCTCGTTGTCGCGATGCCACTGCCAGAGCGGCCAGGATTCGACGGGGATGAACGCGGCCTGGTGCGCCCAGTACTCGACGTATGGCGCCCTCGGCGCGAGGGTGAGCCTGTCGAGCTGTGCTTTGTCATACGAGCCCAGGCGCGCGAACAGCGGAAGGTAGTGGCTGCGCTCGAACACGTTGACCGAGTCGATCTGCAGCACGGCGAGCCGTTGGAGCGTGAGGGCGAGCTGGCGCGTGCCGGCGGTGCCGACTGCCGGATCTGATCGGCGCCTGCCGAACCCCTGCGCCGCGAGCGCGATGCGACGAGCCTGGGCAGCGGAGAGGGAGTCGACCACGATCACGACCCTACTGAACCCGACCGACAGGATGCGTTCGCCTGCCGTTCACCTCGCGGCCCCTGAACCCACCCCGTCCGTCCGTAGCGTCGCACCGAGGCCACCCGGTATCCCCTGCCCGCTCCACAGCGCGGGCGGCCGGAGGCCCGAGAAGAGGACAATCTCTTGTTCAAGAAGTGCAACCTTGCGGCTCTCGCGCTCGTCGCGGGCGTGGCTATCTCGCTCAGCGCGTGCGCCGGCAGCACCACCCCCGCGGCATCCGACGTCGACGCGGCAACCGCGACCAGCGCCGAGGACTTCGGTGGGCTCGACGCCCTCGTCGCCGCCGCGCAAGCGGAGGGCCAGCTCAACGTCATCGCCCTCCCCGACAACTGGGCGAACTACGGTGCCATCAAGGCACTGTTCGAGGAGAAGTACGGCATCACGGTCAACTCGGCCGACCCCGACATCTCCAGCGCCGAGGAGATCGCAGCAGCCGACAACCTCAAGGGTCAGGACACCGCTCCTGACGTCTTCGACCTCGGCACAGCAGTGACCCTCGCGAGCACGAGCTACTTCGCTCCTTACCAGGTCGCGAACTGGTCGGAGATCCCGGACGCCAACAAGGAGGCCACCGGCCTCTACGTGAACGACTACACCGGCTCGATGTCGATCGGTTACGACTCGAACTCGGTCCCCGAGCCGAAGTCGCTGGATGACCTCCTCGGCTCCGACTACAAGGGTGCGGTTGCCCTCAACGGCGACCCGACGCAGGCGGGCGCGGCCTTCGCTGCCGTCGGTCTCGCGACCGTCCAGTCCGGCGGAACGCTCGACGACTTCACCCCCGGCATCGACTTCTTCCAGAAGCTCAACGCTGCTGGCAACTTCCTCCCGGTGAACGCCACGGGCGCGACGATCGCCTCGGGCGAGACCAAGGTCGTCTTCGACTGGAGCTACAACAACCTTGCTGCCGCTGCCACGGTCGACGGCTGGAAGGTCACCACGCTCCCGGGCGCGGTCTACACGAGCTTCTACAACCAGGCCATCAGCAAGGATGCCCCGCACCCCGCCTCCGCTCGCCTGTGGCAGGAGTTCATCTACAGCGCCGAGGCGCAGAACCTGTTCATCGTCGGTGGCGCGTACCCCGTGACCATCCAGACGCTGCAGGATGCCGGCACCGTCGACAAGGGCGCGCTCGACACCCTCGGCGAGCTGAAGGGTGACCTCGTCACTCCCACGGCCAAGCAGGCCGAAGACAACGCGGCAATCCTCGCGTCGAAGTGGGCTGCCGCGATCTCCTGATCGCGCGCAACCACACCCCACCACAGTGACTGTCGCTAATGCGCCAGCTCTGACCAGCACTGGCGCCGGGGCAACCCCCCGGCGCCAGTCGGTGTCGGGGCGGGGCGGAATCCTGAGGTTTCTGGGCCTCACGCCGTTCGCCCTCTACGTGCTGCTGTTTCTCGGGATCCCCACGGTTCTCGCGGTCAGCACGGGCCTCTTCACCGAAGATGGCGGCCTCACTCTCGACAACATCGTCGGGCTCTTCGCCCCGAACGTGCTCACCGCGTTCGGCAATTCCTTCTTCGTCTCCGCAGTCACCGCCGTGATCGGCGCCGTCATCGGTGCGCTCGTCTGCTACGCGATGCTCGGCACGAGGCCAGACGGTGCCCTGCGTGCGATCGTCGACTCGGCCTCAAGTGTGCTCGCCCAGTTCGGTGGCGTCATGCTCGCGTTCGCTTTCATCGCGGCGATCGGTAGCCAGGCGCTACTCACGAAGTTCCTTGCAGAGGCCTTCGGACTCAACCTCTACGCGAACGGACCGTGGCTCTACCAGGTGCCCGGCCTGCTCGTCGTGTACCTCTACTTCCAGGTACCACTCATGATCATCACGTTCATGCCAGCGCTCGAGGGTCTCAAGACCACGTGGGCCGAGGCGAACGCGACGCTCGGCGGCACTCGATTCACCTACTGGACGCGCATCGCGATCCCGGTGCTCGCGCCCTCCTTCATCGGCAGCCTGCTGCTGCTGTTCGCGAACGCGTTCTCGTCGTACGCGACCGCGGCCGCGCTCGTGAGCCAGGGAGCTCCGATCGTGCCGCTGCAGATCCGCAGTGCTCTCGTGAGCGAGACAGTGCTCGGCCGCGAGAACATGGCGGGCGCACTGGCGCTCGGGATGGTCGTGATCATGGTCATCGTCATGTGGGGGTACTCCGTGCTTCAGGGCCGCACGTCGAGGTGGCAGAAGTGACCGCGGAACAGCGCCTCGGCACGCAGCCGAGCAAGACCACTCGCTGGATCATCCTCGGCATTGTCGGCCTCGTCTTCGCGCTGCCCATAGTCGCCATGATCGAGTTCACCTTCCGTCAGGGTCTCGCGGGTGGATACACCCTCGACCACTGGGCCGGCCTGTTCGGCGAGGACAGCGCGCGCACCTACCGCGGGCTGTTCCAGGCGATCGGCAACTCGGTGGTGCTCGCGATCGTCACCGTCGGCATCGTGCTCGTTCTCCTGCTGCCGACGATGATCCTCGTGCACATTCAGTTCCCGAAGCTCAAGCGCGTGCTCGAGTTCATCTGCATAGTGCCGATCACCGTCCCCGCGATCGTGCTCGTCGTCGGTCTCGCGCCGGTCTACTCCTTCGTGGTGAAGATCTTCGGCAGCGGAGCGTGGACGCTCGCCTTCGCTTACGGCATCACAGTGTTGCCCTACGCCTACCGCGCGATTCAGGCCAACCTCGAAGCGGTGCCCGTCATCACGCTGAGTGAGGCTGGCCGCTCCCTCGGCGCGGGGTGGCCGACCGTCCTGTGGCGCGTGCTGCTGCCCAACCTCCGCAGGGGAGTGCTCGCGGCATCCTTCATCTCCGTTGCCGTCGTGCTCGGCGAGTTCACGATCGCGAGCCTGCTCAACCGGGTGAACCTGCAGACCGCGCTGCTGCAGGTGTCGCAGAGCGACCCGTACGTCGCGGTGATCTTCGCGCTGCTCGCCCTCGCCCTCGTCTTCGGGCTCCTCCTCCTCATCGGTCGGCTCGGCTCGGTGGGACGCAACAGGAAAGAATCATGACCAGCAGCATTCCCATCGCCACCACCATCGCCCCGTCCCTCGCGACCGAGGGCGCGACAGTCGAGCTCATCGGCGTCGTCAAGGACTACGGAACCCACCGGGCCCTCAACTCGATCGACCTGTCGATCAAGCCGGGAGAGTTCGTCGCCCTGCTCGGCCCCTCGGGCTGCGGCAAGACGACGGCCCTGCGGGCGCTCTCCGGCCTCGAGCTCGTCAACGGCGGACAGATTCTCATCGACGGAGTCGATGTCGCGGGCGTCCCGACGAACAAGCGTGACATCGGGATGGTGTTCCAGTCGTACTCGCTCTTCCCGCACATGACCGTGCTCGAGAACGTCGAGTTCGGGCTGCGCATGCGCAAGGTTACCGCGGGGGAGCGCCGCGGTCGCGCCGCCGAAGCCCTCGACATGGTGGGCCTCGGCAAGCACGCGGCGCGTTTCGCGCACCAGCTCTCCGGCGGCCAGCAGCAGCGCGTCGCCCTCGCGCGCGCCCTCGTGACCCGCCCCCGCGTGCTGCTGCTCGACGAGCCGCTGAGCGCGCTCGACGCGAAGGTGCGCGTGCAACTGCGCGACCAGATCCGGCGTATCCAGACCGAGCTCGGCATCACGACGGTGTTCGTGACGCACGACCAGGAGGAGGCGCTCGCGGTCGCCGACCGGGTCGCCGTCATGCGGGACGGGATCATCGAGCAGATCGGAACCCCTGAGGAGCTGTACACGACCCCGGCATCGGCTTTCGTTGCGGACTTCGTGGGGTTGAGCAACCGGGTGAGCGCCGAACTCTCCGGTGGCAAGGTGGTCGTGCACGGCAAGCAGCTCGACCTGCTCGGGGAGCTTCTGCCCGACGGCCCGGTCACGGCATACATCCGTCCGGAGGACCTCGCGATCGAGAGCCGCGGCATCCCGGCAACGGTCGTCGCGTCGAGCTTCCTCGGGTCATTGCGGCGCACGCAGGTCGTGCTCGACGACGGTTCGCTGCTGTCGATCCAGCACGATGTCGACACGAGGCCGCAGCCGGGGGACGCGGTGTTCCTGCGTCTCAAGGGTGCGCCGGTAAGCGCTGTTCCCCGCACAGTCAATGCCCCGATTGGTGAGGTCGCGGTTCCCTAGACTGGCGACATGGCATTCCGGCGCAAGACTGAAGCACACCTCGCCACGTCAGTTCCTGCCACGGCACAGGAGGTCGACGCGCACGTCCCACCGTCGCTGAGGATCGCGGGGGCGTACTCGTGGCGGCTCCTGCTCGTCGCGGGAGTCGTCGGCGTCGTGATCTTCGTGATCTCCCAGCTCAAAGACATCGTCGTGCCGTTCATGATCGCGATCCTCGTCGCGGCGCTGCTCGTGCCCCTCGTGCAATTCCTTGTGCGGCATCGGTGGCCGAAACCGCTTGCGGTCGCGCTCGCGATGATCGGCACGATCGCCATAGTCTCCACGCTCATCTTCGTGATCGTTGCGCAGATCCGCAGCGGCTACCCCGACCTGCAGGTCCGGTCGGTCAAGGCGTACGACCAGTTCAAGGAATTCCTCGCGACATCCCCCCTTCACTTGGATGACGCGCAGATCCAGGGCTACATCGACCAGGCCTTCGCGACCTTCCAGAAAGACAGCCAGGTACTCATCTCGGGAGCCCTCTCCGTGGGGACCACCGCGGGACACGTGCTCGCGGGGCTCCTGCTCGTGCTGTTCGCTACTCTCTTCATCCTCATCGACGGCAAGGGAATCTGGGCGTGGATCGTGCGCCTCTTCCCGCGCCGCTCACGCCCCGCGCTCGACGGCTCGGGCCGCGCCGGCTGGGTCACCCTCACCACATTCGTGAAAGTGCAGATCTTCGTGGCCGCCGTCGACGCAATCGGAATCGGTGCGGGGTCGTGGATTCTGGGCTGGGTCTCCGGGCTCGGATTCCCGCTCGTCATCCCCATCGCGATCGCCGTGTTCCTCGGTTCGTTCATTCCCGTGGTGGGTGCCGTGCTGACCGGTGCGATCGCGGTTTTCGTCGCGCTCATCTACCTCGGCCCGTTCTGGGCCCTCATCATGGTCGGCATAGTTCTGCTCGTGCAGCAGGTCGAGGGGCACATCCTCCAGCCGCTCGTCATGGGGTCTGCGGTGAAGGTGCATCCCCTCGCCGTCGTGTTCGCCGTCGCGGCGGGATCGTTTCTCGCAGGCATCCCGGGAGCCCTGTTCGCGGTCCCGGTCATCGCGGTGGCCAATGTCATGGTGAAATACATTGCGGCGGGTCAGTGGAAGACGAACCCCAACCCGAAAGCGAAAGACGTTCTGCCAGATGCCTAGAGCCCTCAATGACTGACGCTCCTGTGGGGCCCTCTCTCTCCGACTTCCAGGAAGCCCGGGAGCGCGTCTCCTCCGTCATCCACGTCACCCCCATGGAGACTTCGAGCTACCTGGGAGGCGTGCTCGGCGCACCGGTATTCCTCAAGTGCGAGAGCCTGCAGCGCACCGGTTCGTACAAGATCCGCGGCGCGTACAACCGGCTCTCGCGCCTCACCGACGAGGAGAAGGCACGCGGCGTCGTCGCAGCCTCGGCCGGAAACCACGCGCAGGGCGTCGCGTTCGCGGCGCGCGAGCTCGGCATCAAGGCCACGATCTTCATGCCCCTCGGCGTTGCGCTGCCCAAGCTCCAGGCCACGAAAGACTACGGGGCAGAGGTGATCCTGCGCGGCCACACGGTGTCGGAGCCGCTGCGCGCCGCTGCCGAGTTCGCCCGAACCACGGGTGCCGTGCTCATCCCGCCCTTCGATCACTTCGACATCGTCGCGGGCCAGGGCACTCTCGGCCTCGAGATTCTCGACCAGAGGCCCGATGTCGAGACGGTTATCGTGCCGATCGGCGGCGGCGGCCTCATCTCGGGCGTCGCGAGCGCCATGAAGCAGCGAGCGGCGCTCGACGGCCGCACTCTGCGCATCATCGGAGTGCAGGCCGCCAACGCCGCGCCCTACCCGGTCTCGCTCGCCGCGGGGGCTCCCACCGAGATCTCGATCACCCCCACCATCGCCGATGGCATTGCGGTGGCGCGGCCGGGCGACCTCAACTTCGAGATCGTCACCCAGTTCGTCGACGAGGTGGTCACCGTCACCGACGACGACACAGCCCAGGCCCTTCTCATGCTGCTCGAGCGCGCCAAGCTCGTGGTCGAGCCGGCCGGGGCCGTGGGCGTCGCGGCGATCCTGTCGGGCAAGGTCAGGGCCACGGGCACGACAGTCGTGATCCTGAGCGGCGGCAACATCGACCCGCTCATGATGGAGCGTGTGATCTCACACGGGCTCGCGGCATCCGAGCGCTATTTGAAGCTCCGGATTCCCCTGCCCGACCGCCCCGGACAACTCGCCCGCACCGCGTCGATCGTCGCCGAGGCCAACGCGAACGTCGTCGAGGTGCTGCACACACGCCACGGCAGCGGACTTCAGATCAGCCAGGTCGAACTCGAGCTTCACATCGAGACCCGCGGCCCCGAGCACGCGGAAGACGTGCTCGCCCGCCTGCGCGATGAGGGCTTCGAGCCCCGCATCGATTTCTGAAGTGGAATCGACCGAGCCTCTGCCGCCGTTTGAGTTCGCGGAGTCGACGGAATCGTTCGCGGTCGAGCCTCCGCGACGCAGGCGACGCTTCGCACTCGTTCTCGCCCTGTCGATCGGGCTGCCGTTGCTCGCGGCAGGGGGAGTCGTCGGCTATCTTGCGTTCACCGGCGCGTTCGCCGAGCCCGAGTCGCCGCACCTGACGGCGTCACAGGCCGATCGGATCGACGACGAGATCGCCGAGCGCGAAGACCTGCTGAGCCAGCTCGACGGTCGGCGCTCCGACTACCGCACCCAGCTCACGCAGTGGAACCAGTCCGAACAGTGGGCCAGGGATTTCTACGCTGACGCGGCGCAGCCCACTGCTGCGGTCGGCAATCCCGGCGGCGGGGCAATGCCGGGCGATGATCCCTACGGCCGCGCTTTCCTCGACTCCATCGGCGCAACCGACGTCTCGGTGTTCTTCGAGGCCGGCCCGGAGAACTGTGGCTACACCGGGAGCGGCGGCGGCGCCGACTTCGCCTACGCGGGCGGATGCTTCAGGGCCGAGTACCCGAACACGCTCTACATGGCCTGGGACCCGCAGGCGGAGTCAGTCGTGTGGCCGATCTTCGTGCACGAGGCCATGCACTGGTTCCAGGACGAAAAGTACGTGCAAGCGACCTACCTCGCCGAGTTCGCCGGGATCGACGCGAGCACCTACAACGAGAGATGGGAGGCCGACGCGAGCTGCCGCGCGGTCTACGTGTACGGCATGTCGATCGATGACTACGTGGATTCCAGCTCTCCGTGCACTATCGACGGTTGGTACGAGGGATGGATCACCGACTACCTGACGTCCCTCGGCGCACACCTGACCGCGCCCGATCCCGCGACATTCGAGCTGGCTGAGACGAGTCGACCGTGAGGGCGGCGAGGGTTGCTGCGGTCGCGGCGCTGGGAGTCACAATGGCCCTGCTGCTGTCGGGATGCTTCGGGCCGGGCAAGGACGACCTCATTGCGCAGGCGACGATCGACTTCGGCGATCTCGTCGGGCGGGCGGCGGCGGCCGACGTCGCGGTGCTCCACACCCTCGAGGTTGAGGATTCGGTAGCGGAGTCGTGCGACACCGAGTCTGACGAGGAACACACAGTGTTCGTGGCGGCCGGCACGATCGCGGTTCAGGCGACCAGTGTCGAGGAACGAGAGCTTCTCGAGGGCTTCGAGCCGTCGTTCGGAGATGCGGAGCGCTGGACCGAGATCCACTCGGATCTGGCCAGTTCCCAGCGCGCCTACGTCGACGTGGACGGCATCACGGCGAGCGTGAAGATTGACGACGGACTGCTGGTCATCGTCGTCTTCTCGCCCTGCCGATCCTGACGGGGCTGCCGATCCTGACAGGGCCTACGGAACGTACGTCTCGACCTTGAGGATCTTGACCGCGATCGACTTGCCGTTGGGCGCCGTGTAGCTGGTCTCGTCGCCGACCTTCATGCCGATGATCGCGGTGCCGAGCGGGCTGCCCTCGCTGTACACGTCGAGGTCGCTGTCGCCGACGATCTCGCGGCTACCGATCAGGAAGGTGCTGTCGTCGCCGAGGATGGTCGCGGTGATGACGGTGCCGGGCTCGACGACGCCCGTGGACTCAGGAGCCTCACCCACGACTGCGTGGCGCAGCAGTTCGGTGAGCACGCGGATGCGCGCCTCGATCTTGCCCTGCTCCTCCTTGGCTGCGTGGTAGCCGCCGTTCTCCTTGAGGTCGCCCTCTTCGCGCGCGCTTTCGATCTTCTTCGCGATCTCGAGGCGTCCCTCACCCGCGAGCTGCTCGAGCTCCGCGCTCCGACGGTCGAACGCTTCCTGGGTCAGCCAGGTGACCGGGTTGTCGTGAGCCATGGGTCTCTCCTTACAGAAAGAAGCCGGCGAGAAGCCTCGCCGGCCTAGTGACCACAGCCTAGGTCAGCCAGCAACGGTAGATCAACCCGGTGACGGCGGGCTCGCTCGTGAGCAGGCGCTCAGTCAGGTCGCGCGTGCGCACGGTCGAGGCGGGCACGTCGACGATCTTCCACCCCACGATCGCGAATGTCGAGTTGAGGGCCTGCACGGCGCACCGCGCATCCGTGCCGGGTTCGACAGTGAACTGCCACGTGACGTCGACCGTCTCGTCGTCGAGCACGTGATGCGCGGTGTCTTCCGCCTGGAACTGCGCGGGCGCGCCGAGCAGGCCGCCCCACACGAGCCACGCCACGAACACGACGGCGAACGCGAGAGCCGAGACGATCACGACAACGCGCGTGCGGTTCTTCGACGTGCGCGTGCGACCGTACCGGGCGTCGAGGTCGGTCACAGGGCGTCTCCGTTAGTCTTGGAGCTTCAAGGTTACGGCCAAAAACTAGGAGTTCAGTGACACGGCGTTTGCTCGCTGTACACGCCCACCCCGACGACGAGTCGAGCAAGGGCGCCGCTACCTATGCCTATTACGCCGCTGCCGGCGTGACCGTTACCGTCGTGAGTTGTACGGGCGGCGAGCGCGGCGACGTGCAGAACGAGGCGCTCGAACGCCGGGCGATGGCCCAGCGCGACATGGCGGGGCTCCGCCGGCTCGAGATGGCCGCAGCCCAGGAGGTCATGGGCATCGACCACCGCTGGCTCGGCTACGTCGACTCCGGCCTGCCGGAAAACTACACGCGCGAGAGGGTCGACCTGCTTCCGCTCAACGCTTTTGCGGCAGTGCCGCTCGACATCTCCGCGGAACCTCTCGTGCGGGTCATCCGGGAGACCCGCCCGCAGGTGATGATCACTTACGACGAGAACGGCGGCTACCCGCACCCAGACCACATCCGCACGCATGAGCTGTCGATGTACGCGTGGGAGGCGGCAGCCGACCCCGAGCGCTACCCCGAGCAGGGCGCGCCGTGGCGCATCTCGAAGGTCTACTACGACCGCATCTTCAACTCCCACAAGATCGGCGCCGTCTACGACGCGCTCGTCGCGGCGGGGCACGCGCGTGCCAACGACATGGCCGAGATGCGCGAATGGATGCGCGACCGCCCCGATCACACGACCACCCAGGTGCCCGTGGGCGACTACCTCGACATCAGGGATGCAGCTCTTCGCTCGCACGCGAGCCAGGTCGCCCCCGACAACCGATTCTTCTTCTGGCCAAACGACGTGCAGCGCGAGGCGTGGCCTTACGAGGACTTCCAGCTCGTCGAGTCGTCGGTCGAGACCACCCTTCCGGAGAGCGATCTGTTCGCCGGCGTCAGCGATGAGGACTGAATGACAAGCCTGAGCGTGCTCGCGAGCTACGTGATCGTATTCTTTGCAGACCCCAGCCCGAGCCCCACGCCGGGCGAGTTCACCGGGGACAAGAACGCCGTCACTCCCGGTGTCATCGGGTTCGTGGCGACCTTCTTCATCGCAGCGGTCACTGTGCTGTTGCTGATCGACATGACGCGTCGCGTGCGGCGGGTGCGCTACCGCGCCGAGGTGCAGGAGAAGCTCGCGGCCGAAGCGGCCGAAGCGGCCGAAGCCGCTAACTCAGAACAGGCGGATTGACCGCGACGAGCAGGATGCCCGTCCAGTGGCACAAGAACGCGAGCAGCGTGAGCGTGTGGAAGATCTCGTGGAACCCGAACACCCCGGGGACCGGGTTCGGTCGCTTGAGGCCGTAGACGACGGCCCCGACCGAGTAGAGCAGCCCGCCGACGAGGATGAGGGTCATCATCACGGCGTTGGCGTTGAAGAAGTCGACGATGAACGCGAGCGCCGCGTAGCCGAGCAGCAGGTAGAGCGGCACGTACAGCCAGCGCGGAGCGCCGATCCAGAACACCCGGAATAGGATGCCGAGGCCCGCGCCACCCCACACGAGCCAGAGCAGCAAGGTGGCCTTCTCGGGCGGCAGGCACAGCACCGTGATCGGCGTGTACGAGCCCGCGATGAGCAGGAAGATGTTGGCGTGGTCGATGCGCTTGAAGATCGCCTTGACCTTCGGGCTCCAGTTGATGCGGTGGTAGAGCGCGCTGGTTCCGAACAGCAGGAGCGAGCAGGCGAAGAAGATCGAGGTGCTGATCTTGGCGGGAGCGCCATCGGCAAGCACGACGAGGATGATGCCCAGTGCGATCGCGACGGGGAAGGTGCCCGCGTGGATCCAGCCGCGCCAGGTCGGCTTGACGTCGGCACCGTTTTTAGAAGCGGTGCCGTGCTCGACCTCGTCTTCCAGGAGGGGGATGTTCGGAAGGTCCGGCGCGGTCATGGCGCCAGTGTACGGCAGGCCAACACACAGAGGCTGGGCGCGCTGTTGGGCTAGCGTATGTATGTGAAAGAGCGCCAGATTCCCCTCGGTCGCGGCTTTCTCTATGGCGTCTACCAGAAGCGACTGAGGCGCTTCCTTGCGACGCAGACCGTTCCACGGCACGTCGCCATGATCATCGACGGCAACCGTCGCTGGGCCCGCCTGCGCGAGCTCGAGACCGCGGCGCACGGGCACCGGGCGGGGGCCGCGAAGTACCGCGAGTTCCTCGAGTGGTGCGACGACCTGGGCATTTCGGTCGCGACCCTCTACCTGCTCTCGACAGACAATCTCACTGGCAGAAACCGGGTCGAGCTCGAGGGCCTGTTCGAGATCATCGGTGATCTCGCCGAAGACCTCTCGCACTTCCGTGATTGGCGGGTACAGCACGTGGGGTCGGCCGACGGCCTGCCCGCCGACCTCAAGAAGCGCCTCGCGGAGGCGGAGAAGCGCACCGAAGGCAACACGGGGCTGCACGTCAACCTCGCGATCGGCTACGGCGGTCGTCGCGAGATCGCCGACGCCATGCGCAGCATCGTGCAGGCGCACGAGAGCGAGGGCGGAACGCTCGACGCGCTCGCCGAGCTCCTCACTCCCGAACTCATCGGCGAGCACCTCTATACGGGCGGCCAGCCCGACCCCGACCTCGTCATCCGCACCTCGGGAGAGCAGCGCATCAGTGACTTCATGCTGTGGCAGAGCGCGCACAGCGAGTTCTACTTCGTCGAGGCGCTCGGTCCCGACTTGCGCGAGGTCGACTTCCTCCGCGCGCTGAGAGACTTCTCGAGGAGACAACGGAGGTTCGGCCAATGACGATCGACGACTTCATCCAGAGCTTCACCGAAGAGCCCGGCTACCTCGACTTCGCGCGGCGCGCGCCCATCGGGCGCACCGTGCGCGACGAGGAGAGTGCGATGTCGAGCCTCCTCGGACGATCGAGGTTCGGCACCCTCGACACCCTCGACGCGCAGGATGCACGGGTGCGGGCAGCGGTGTCAAACCTGATCGGGTTCCGCGACGACCAGGTGGTCTTCCAGCCGAACACCAGCCAGGGCCTCATGCACACCATGTTCGGACTCACCGGCGAGATACTGCTCTCGCCAGCGGAGTTTGCGAGCAACACCTACGCGGTCTCCCGTGCCGCCGACGCCCTCGGGGTCGTCACGCCCCGCTGGCTCGAGACCGACCACGGCCGTGTCACCCCCGGCAACATCAAGCGCCAGTTGCGCAAGTCGACGGTCGCTGTCGAGGTGAGTCTCGTCGACTACCGCACGGGCTACCTCGTGGACCTCGAGGGTATCCGCCAGGTGATCGGCGACCGGCTGCTCATCGTCGACGCGATTCAGGGATTCGGCGTCGTGGATGCGCCATACGAGCTCGCCGACATCGTCGTCGCGGGCGGCCAGAAGTGGGTGCGCGCCGGCTGGGGCACCGGATTCCTCGCGATGAGCGACCGCGCTGCCGAACTGCTCGTGCCGGTGTTCTCGGGCTTCAACGCGACCGACGCGGACGGCACGCCCGTGGAAGTGCTCCCGCCCACCCGGGGCGTGCGCGCGTTCAGCGTCAGTAACCCCGATCCCGTGGCACAGGCGAGGTTCGCAGCGGCGTTGGAGGAGATCGCCGAGGTGGGCATCCCTGCAATCAAGGCCACACTCGCCGAGAAGACCAGCAGGATCATCGACCTCGCCGACGAGTTCGCCCTCGATGTCACGTCGTCGCGCGACGAGTCGGAGCGCGCGGGCATCGTCGTGGTGACTCCGGAAGCCGATCAGCTCACGCTGCTCGCGGCCTCGCTGCACAACCACGGAGTCACGTCGACCTCGCGCGAGGGCTCTGTGCGGTTCAGCCCGCACGTCTCGACCGACGAGGAGACTTTTGCGATGCTGCGCGCGGCGTTCACGTCGTTCGCCAGCGCAGTGAACCTCTAAGAGGAAACCTTAACCTCCCAGACACAATTGGCGGTGTGTCGGATACGCGGCTGAATCATCCGAGGCTTAGCGTCGAGATATCAGGCACGGCGCCTGATCGAGACGGCCACGTAAGTTCGTTTCCTGACAAACACACTGGCCGTCTTCGCAGACTGGATCCGAGTGCAGCGCACCCGGGGATGGAGTGCACGTGGCCGAGCTAGCCAGCCCCAAGTCGAAGAACACCGAGACCGGGGCGGAGGGCAGCCGCACACTCGAACGGACCTACGTGCTCGACACGTCGGTACTGCTCTCCGATCCGAAAGCGCTGTTCCGTTTCGCCGAGCACCACGTGGTGCTGCCCGTGATCGTCATCACGGAACTCGAGACGAAGCGCAACGATCCGGAGATCGGCTACTTCGCCCGGCAGGCCTTGCGCAACCTCGACGAACTGCGCGTGCAGCACGAGCGCCTCGACTTTCCGATCGCGGTGGGCGAGGGCGGATCCCTGCGCGTCGAGCTCAACCACTCGAACATGTCTGTGCTCCCGTCGGGACTCCAGCTGGGCGACAACGATTCGCGCATCCTCGCGGTGGCGCTCAACCTCGCCAACGACGGACTCGCCGTCACTGTCGTCTCGAAAGACCTCCCGCTGCGCGTCAAGGCGGCGTCGATCGGCCTCGCGGCCGAGGAGTACCGCGCAGAACTCGCGGTCGACTCGGGCTGGACCGGCCAGACGGAGATCGACCTCTCGTCCGAACAGATGGCCCAGCTCTACGACAACGAGCAGTTGCACTCGCGGCTCGTCGAGGACATGCCGGTCAACACGGGGCTCATCATCCACTCCGACCGCGGGTCGGCCCTCGGCCGGGTCTCGGGTCGCGGCCAGCTCAAGCTCGTGCGCGGTGATCGCGACATCTTCGGTCTGCACGGTCGCTCCGCCGAGCAGCGCCTCGCGATCGACCTCCTGCTCGACCCGGAGATCGGCATCGTGTCGCTCGGTGGCCGCGCGGGAACCGGCAAGTCGGCGCTCGCGTTGTGCGCGGGGCTCGAGGCGGTGCTCGAGAAGCAGCAGCACAAGAAGATCATGGTGTTCCGTCCGCTCTACGCGGTGGGGGGCCAGGAGCTCGGGTTCCTCCCGGGCGATGCCGCGGAGAAGATGAACCCGTGGGCCCAGGCAGTGTTCGACACCCTCGGTTCCGTGGTGTCGCAGAACGTGCTCGACGAGGTGCTCGAGCGGGGCATCCTCGAAGTGCTTCCGCTCACGCACATCCGCGGTCGTTCGCTGCATGACGCGTTCGTGATCGTGGATGAGGCGCAATCGCTCGAGCGCAACGTACTGCTCACCGTGCTGAGCCGCATCGGGCAGAACTCGCGCGTGGTGCTCACGCACGATGTCGCCCAGCGCGACAACCTCAGGGTGGGACGCCACGACGGGGTGGCCTCGGTGATCGAGACCCTCAAGAACCACGCGTTGTTCGCCCACATCACGCTCACGCGATCCGAGCGTTCGGCGATCGCGGCGCTCGTGACCGAGATGCTGGAGTCAAACGAACTCGCGTGAGTCCTATGCCTGATTATTGAGCACACATCGACAACGGGTGACCGCGCACCGGGGTGCCGGTCACCCGTGCCGGGGTAGAACACGTAGGGTCTAGTCGTGGGTTGGGTATTCGGTGTTATTGCGGCGAGCTTGGGGGTCTTCTTCCTCTGGGGTCTCGTCGCGCCGCGGAGTCAGTGGCGCGTGCTCTCGGCGTGGAGCGTCTCAAACCCCTATGCGAACGAGCCCGGCGGCGCGTCGTACGGCTGGCGTCGGTTGTTCTCCGGGTTGGGTGTGCTCGGCCTCGGCGTCGTCGCCCTCCTGGGTGCGACACCCGGCCTGCTTGCGGCCCTGCCGCAGCAGGAACTGCCCGTTTCGCCCGTGCGCACGATGTGGGGCGCCCCCGCTCCGCAGCTCGTGAACCGATCCGTGTACGGATCAGCTACCGCTCCCGCGGGACTCGTGCAGGTCCCGGTTCTCGGCTATCAGGATCTCGACGCGGTCGGCGAGCTTCCCCCGTACCTGCTCACGCTAAACCTGTTCACGCTGCTCGGTGACCCCACACCCTCCGGGTACATCGGGTCGGCCCCCGCCGAGGGATTCTCGGGCGTGGGCCCGGCCGATCTCGTCGTCAACGTGCGCGGCTCTGTGCTGTGCATCCCGCGCGAAGCCGTCGTCATCGAGACCGACACGACCGTGCAGATCGCGATCTACTACGGCCTGCCCGACCCGGAGCCCGTTGTAGGGCAGGACACGCCGCCCGCGCCCGACCATGTCACCGGATGCCCGCTCGATGACCCGGTGACGGGGTCGGTGCTCATCCCGATCACGCTCTCGGCAGAGCTCGGTGACCGCACGGTCGAGACACTCGACAGCCTCGAGATCAGGAAAGTAAAGGTTGCGAGCTTGTAGTAGCCCCTAGCCCGGGTGAGTCATCGACATGACGTCGAGGGCCACGTCCAGCTGTTCGAGGGTGACCTCGCCGCGCTCCACGAATCCGAGATCGATGACCGCTTCGCGCACAGTGAGGCCCTTCGCGACGGAGTGCTTGGCGATCTTCGCAGCTGCCTCGTAGCCGATGATCTTGTTGAGCGGGGTCACGATCGCCGGTGACGACTCGGCGAGGGCCCGTGCGCGCCCGAGGTTCGCCTCGAGGCCATCGACAGTCTTGTCCGCGAGCGCGATCGACGAGTTGGCGAGCAGGCGGATCGACTCGAGCAGTGCCGTGCCCATGACGGGGATGGCGACGTTGAGCTCGAAGCTGCCGGAGGCGCCAGCCCAGGCGATCGTCGCGTCGTTGCCGATGACGCGCGCGCACACCATGAGCACGGCCTCGGGGATGACCGGGTTGACCTTGCCGGGCATGATCGATGAGCCGGGCTGCAGGTCGGGGATGTGCAGTTCGCCGAGGCCCGTGTTGGGGCCGGAGCCCATCCAGCGCAGGTCGTTGCAGATCTTGGTGAGCGAGACCGCGAGCACGCGCAGCGCCCCGGAGGCCTCGACGAGACCGTCGCGCGCGCCCTGCGCCTCGAAGTGATCGAGCGCCTCTGTGATCGGCAGCTGGGAGTCGGCGGCGAGCGCAGCGATGACGCGCTGCGGGAAACCTTGGGGGGTGTTGATGCCGGTACCGGTGGCGGTTCCGCCGAGGGGAACTTCGGCCACGCGCGGGATGGTCGCCTCGACGCGGGCGATGCCGAGCCGCACCTGGCGGGCGTAGCCCGCGAACTCCTGGCCGAGGGTGACGGGCGTGGCATCCATGAGATGGGTGCGACCCGGCTTGACCGCGTCCTTCCACAGCGTGGCCTTGACCTCGAGCGACGCGGCGAGGTGCTCGAGCGCGGGGATCAGGTCTGAGAGCAGCGCGCCCGTGACGGCGAGGTGCACAGAGGTGGGGAACACGTCGTTCGACGACTGCGACATGTTCACGTGGTCGTTGGGGTGCACCGTCGAGCTCGCGTCTGACAAGCGCAGCGCAGTCGTCGCGAGCGTCGCGAGCACCTCGTTCATGTTCATGTTCGACGACGTGCCGCTACCGGTCTGGTAGGTGTCGACGGGGAACTGGTCGTGATGCTCGCCCGCGATCAGCGTGTCGGCGGCCCCGACTATCGAGTCGGCGATCTTCTGGTCGAGGATGCCCAACTCGGCGTTCACGATGGCCGCTGCGCGCTTGATGCGGGCGAGGGCGACGATCTGCGCGGGCTCGAGGCCCGTGCCGGAGATGGGGAAGTTCTCGACGGCCCGCTGCGTTTGTGCGGCGTACAGGGCGTTCGCGGGTACCCGCACCTCGCCCATGGTGTCGTGTTCGATGCGGAAGTGCTCATTCGAAGCGGGGGTGGTGCTGCTCACGCGCGTGGTCCTTTTGTATGCCTGGCGATGGGGGAGGAGACAGTGGTGGGGCTAGACGTTGCCGACGATGACGTCGGGAACAGCGCGCCCTTCGAGCAGGCGGTAGTTCGCGCCCACGACAGCCAGCGTACCGGCGGCGATGGCGTCGCTGATGAGTTCGGAGGACTCAAGCAGTTCTGCGATCGTGTCGCGCAGGTGCTCGCGACCGACGGCGTGGGAGTCGATGCGCGCACCGGGTTGGTTGGCGGCCTGAACGCGCTGCACAGCGGGAACGATCTTCGAGACCAGGTTCGCGATGTGCGGCGGGAGCACCGGGGCATCAGCCCCTCGCGAGTCGATCGCCGCCCGCACGGCGCCGCACTCGTCGTGGCCGAGCACGACGATGAGCGGAACGTGCAGCACGCTCACCGCGTATTCGAGCGACCCGACGACGGAGTCGGAGATGATCTGCCCGGCGTTGCGCACGACGAACAGGTCGCCGATTCCCTTGTCGAAGATGATCTCCGCGGCGAGGCGTGAATCGCTGCAGCCGAAGAGGGCGGCGTGGGGCGACTGTTCCTTTGCGAGCTGCTCGCGGCGCTCGACATCCTGGCGGGGATGCAGCGGCTTGCCCTGCACGAAGCGCTCGTTGCCGCGCAGCATCTCCTGCCACACTCGTGATGGCGTGCGGTCGGTGTTCATTCCGTCTCCCACTGTGCGGCGATGGCGGTCGCGAGCAGGGCGAACTCGTCGTCGGATGCCGTGCCGTGCAGCAGCACCGTGCTCTCGCCGCGCGTAGTCGCGAGCGAGTACGCGAAGTTGCCAGGGTCGTTCGCGTCGCGCTGGTCGTAGACGGTCCACTCGACGCCGTCGAACGTGACAGTGCCGGTCTTCTCGGCGTTGTCGAGCAGCGCGGCCTGCCAGGTCGCATTCGCACCGACGCCCTGGTCGAGACCGATGTACTGTTCGCCGGGGGTGAGGAAGCCGATGTACCACGTGGGTACTTGCTGCGTGGTCTGGAAGCGCGCGTCATTCGCGGTCCAGCCGGGAGGCAGCGCGGGGGAGAGGAGCGGCTCGGTGGTCACGCCCTGGGCCTCGGTCGCGATCGTCGCGTAGTCAACGCCCTCCGACGGCGCGGGCGCGGGGCGCACGACGACAGTGACGATGAGCAGCACGATCGCGAGCGATCCGATGAGGGCGACGACGAGGTTGAGCAGCGTCTGGTTGGCGCGGTGCTTGCGCGAAGTCTCCGCTTTGCGAGTCGCGGTCTCATCCGGCGTCTCTGGCCTGCCCAGTTCGGCGACGACCGGGCGTTGAGTAGGTTCGACCACTAGTCGCTCGTGCTCGTGCGCGCGGCGTCGAGACGCGCGCGGGCGCCGATCAGCCACTCCTCGCAGCGCTGGGCGAGAGCTTCGCCGCGCTCCCACAGGGCGAGCGACTCCTCGAGGCTTGATGAACCCTGCTCGAGCTCGGCGACGACCCGGATGAGTTCATTCCTGGCCTGCTCGTAGCTGAGATCGCTCACGTCATTCTTCGCTGGACTGGCCACTGTGCGATCCTACCGGCCCTCATCGACGGTCGCCGCGAGGGAGCCGACGGCGACGGTGAGCACGAGCTTCGTGCCCGCGGGTGCGGAGGAGGCGTCGCGTACGGCTGTGCCGTCGGGAAGTTGCGCGATCGCGTAGCCGCGCTCGAGCGTGCGTTTGGGCGAGAGCGCGCGCAACTGGCCGCTCAGCTCGAGGATCGCCGTATGGGCGCGCTCGAGCCTGCGCTCGATGAGCTCCTCGGCCCTCGAGACGTAGCGCGAGAGCTCCTCGGCTCGGGAGTCGATCATCGACACCGGGTTGGCGAGCACGGGCCGCGACCGCAGGGTCTCAAGGCGATCCACCTCGTGACTGATGCGCTGGGTGACGCGCAGGCGCATGCCGCTCCTCGCCTGCTGCACGCGGGCGAGCTCTTCGGCGACGTCAGGGACTACGCGCTTCGCTGCATCGGTGGGGGTGGATGCCCGCAGGTCGGCGACCTCGTCCAGCAGGGGCCGATCGGCCTCGTGGCCGATCGCGCTCACGATGGGCGTCGTGCACGCTGCCGCCGCGCGCACGAGTGCTTCGTCGCTGAACACGAGCAGGTTCTGGAAGTCGCCGCCCCCGCGCGCGACGATGATGACGTCGACCTCGGGGTCGGCGTCGAGCGTCTTGAGCGCCGAGATGACCTCGCCCGCGGCGCGGTCGCCCTGCACTGCGGCGTGCACGACGCGGAACTTCACGGCGGGCCAGCGCAACTGCGCGTTTCGCAGCACGTCTTTCTCGGCATCGCTGTCTTTGCCCGTCACGAGCCCGATGCAGTCAGGCAGGAACGGCAGTTGGCGCTTGTGGTCGAACAGCCCTTCGGCCTCGAGCTTCTGGCGCAGGCGCTCGAGGCGTTCGAGGAGGTCACCGAGACCGACGTGGCGCATCTCGAACACCTGCATCGAGAGCGTGCCGCCCTTGACCCAGTAGTTGGGCTTGACGAGCGCGATGACGCGGTCGCCCTGCGTGAGGTCGGCGGGGAGCTTCGCCTTGATCGACGACCAGATCGTGAACGAGATTGTCGCGTCGTCGTCGATGTCTTTGAGTTTGCCGTAGACGTTGCCGCCTGAGCTGCCCCACTGGGTGATCTCGCCCTCGACCCATGCGGTACCGAGACGGTCGATCCATCCCTTGATCTTGTTCGCGAAGAGGGAGACGCCCCATGGCGCATCGACGGTGGGGGCAGGCGTCTCGATGGTCACTGGTCTCTCTACCAACGCAGCTCCCTCCCGTAGAATTGGCGCCGTGACCACCATCTCGAACGGCAATGCAGTGGGCTTGGAGATGCCACGCATGCCCGCGGTGCGGAACCGGCTCAAGAATACCCCGGCCCCCCGACCCAAGCGGGTGCTGTTGGCCGCACCCCGTGGATACTGCGCGGGTGTTGACCGGGCGGTGATCGCGGTCGAGAAGGCCCTCGAGAACTTCGGTGCCCCCGTCTACGTGCGCAAACAGATCGTGCACAATATCCATGTCGTCTCGACCCTCGAGCAGAAGGGTGCGATCTTCGTCGACGACGTCGCCGAAGTCCCCGAGGGCTCGCACGTGGTCTTCAGCGCCCACGGCGTCTCGCCAGCGGTCGTGCAGGGCGCCGCCGACCGCAAGCTTCAGACCATCGACGCGACCTGCCCGCTCGTGACCAAGGTGCACCGCGAGGCCACCCGGTTCGCGCGCGACGACTACGAGATCCTGCTCATCGGCCACACCGGTCACGAAGAGGTAGAGGGCACGATGGGCCACGCGCCCGAGCGCACAACCCTCGTCAACAGTCCCGCCGACGTCGCCACGATCACGGTGAAGAATCCCGACCACCTCGTCTGGCTCTCGCAGACCACGCTGAGTGTCGACGAGACCATGGAGACTGTGCGCCTGCTGCGCGAGCGGTTTCCGAACCTGCAGGATCCACCGAGCGACGACATCTGCTACGCCACCCAGAACCGCCAGGTCGCGATCAAGAAGGTCGCGCAGGATGCCGAACTCGTGATCGTCGTGGGCAGCGCCAACAGCTCGAACACTGTCCGTCTCGTGGATGTTGCGCTCGAGTACGGCGCGACGGCTGCCTACCGCGTCGACTACGCGAGCGAGATCAAGCAGGAGTGGCTCGACGGTGTGTCTACCGTGGGTGTCACGAGCGGGGCATCCGTGCCAGAGGTGCTCGTGCAGGAGGTGCTCGACGACCTCGCCGACGCTGGCTTCTGTGAGGTGAGCCAGATCGTCACCGCGGAGGAGGACCTCATGTTCTCGCTGCCCAAGGAACTTCGCAAGGATGCCGCGGGCAACCAGGATGAGCGAGCGCTCGGCGGTCGCATCCGCAAACTCGACTGGCAGCGTGACGGACGATGACTGACAACCGCCCAGAGCCGAAGTACGGACAGTACGGACCAGTTGTTCCCGCCCCGCCCGCGCCGGACCCTGTAGTCGCGCCCCCGCCACCCGTGGTCGCCGCGCCGAACCGCACGCGCGACACCGTCATCACGACAGCGCTCCTGCTCGTGGGAGTGTTCGACGTCGTCACTGCATACTCGTCGTTCGCCAACCTGGGGTCATCGCTAACCCTGATCTACGCGCAGCTGGGCATCACGGGCAGCGCGTCCTCCGCGGCCGCCGCGCCGTTCGGCATCGCGATCAACGCCGTGCGCATCGGAGTACTCGCGGTCACGATCGTGGTCGCGCTCCTGCTCATTGCGCGACATGGGCGCGCCTTCTGGGTGCCACTCGCGGGCTACGCGCTCGCGGGAATCGTCTCGAGCGCGCTCGTGGTGATCGTGATGCTCAACGATCCCACCTACCTGGTCTGGCTCGCGCAGTACCAGTAGCGCGGCGAACCCGTCGCCAGTGGTATACCGGTGGCACAATCGGGTGAGCCCCACGGTCGAGGGGACACGGGTCGAGGAGAGGCGGAGCCGGTGCGAGTCGCGGTGCTGCCGCGCGAGGTCGCGGCACGAGTCATCACGAGCGGTCTCGCGCGCAGCGCGTGGGCGGTCAACGCCATGAATCTCGTGCTGACCATTCCGATCCTCATCGAGTACATGACTATGAAGGGCACCGCCGAGGCGCTGCCGGTTCCCGTCATGCTGCTCTCCCTGCTCGTGCTCCTCGCCATCGGGGCCGCGATCGTTCCGAAACCGTGGGTCGTGCTGTCGTTCCTCGTGCTGTGCAGCATGGGCGCCGTGCTCTACGAGGTGACCCTGCTCTCGGCGGACCCGGCCATGCTCACCGACGCGTACTTCGTGCTCAATCGCCCCGCGGTGTCTCTCGTACTCGTCGGTGTCGCCTCGACCACCTGGCTCACCGGCCTCGCCTGGACGATGGGAGGTTACCTGTTCTCGACCGCCGTGAGCGTTGCCGTCGCGGCGATCACGGGCGTGCAGATCAAGACCGGCTGGGGGCCGCTGCTGATGCTCGGACTCTACGTGTCTGCCTACCTCGTGCTCGCCGCCATCCAGCGCAGCCAGCGCAGGCTCGTGCCCAACTTCGACCAGCTCGAGGAGGAGACCCACAGGCTCGAGGTCGAGGAGAACATGCGCTCGCGCGTGACTGCCGCGGTGCACGACACGTTGCTCAATGACCTCTCCCTCGTGATGAACGCTCCGGACGAACTCGACGAGCGGGTGACCACGCGACTCCGTGCTGACATCGCGACTCTCACGAGTGCGGAATGGGCGAGGGAGTCGGCCGATGCCGCCGTCATCGACGACCAGGACTCCGACCTGCGCAACCAGATCATGCTCATGATGAGCGACCTGCAGTGGCGCGGACTCACCGTGCACGTCACGGGCAGCGGGTCGGGGATCTACCGGCTCGGGCCAGACGTTGCGACGGCGCTCGTCGAGTCGATCCGGGCGTGCCTCGAGAACGTCCTGCGGCACTCAGGGGCGAACGTCGCCGAGGTCGACCTCGCGTACACGGATGCCGAACTCACGGCGATCGTCTCCGACCAGGGCAACGGGTTCGACCCCAAGGCGATCCCCGCCGACCGGCTGGGCGTGCGGTTCTCCGTGATCGACCGGATTCGCGCCGCGGGCGGGAGCACAAAGCTCTGGTCGGCGCCGGGCGCCGGAACATCCATAGTCATTCGGGTTCCCGTGCTCGAGATGGTCACCGCCCACGAGGAGTCGCACCATGGCGACGACTAGGCGGCGCTTCCTGCCGTCGGCCCGGCAGATCGACCCGCTGAGCTGGTTCACCGGCCCGCTCGTGCCGATTTCGTTCGCCCTGCTCGGCCTCGCCTATGGCATCGTGCTCGCGGCGCTCACCTGGGGCGACACGACACTGCCGTGGCTGCAGCTCGTTGCGGTGCTGCTGTGTGCGTCGTCTGGGCTCGCCGTGCACATCGCGACCCGCCCCATTCGTCCCGACCTGGGCTGGATCGCGGGCGGTCTGACCCTGCTGCCCGCCACCGCGGGCATGATCGTCTCCGCGATCGGCTACTCGCACGCTGACTTCTCGGTCGAGATGTGGTGGGCGCCCGGAGTACTATCCCTCACGATCGCGAGCCTCGGCCCCTACGTTCCCGTGCGGCAGATCCTCGGGCTCGGCGGGGTCGCGACGGTCGTCGCCGTCTTCGTCTCGCTCTCGCTCGTGCATCCCACGAGTGATTACTGGGGCCCCGTCGGTACTGCCGCGATCATCGCCTACGCGCCGCTGCTCGGCATCGTGGCGACTGCGGTGTTCTCCTACGCGGTCGTGAGCACGATGATCCGGATGCTCGAAAGCCCCTCGCGCATCATGGTGGCGGGCCAGACCGTGCGGGATGAAGCTGCAGACCACATCGAGCGCGTGACCATCGCACGGCTCACCGCGCGCGCGGCACCGTTCCTCGAGGGCATCGCCGATGCCGGCCGCATCACGCCCTCCGACCGCGCCCTCGCCGGCCAGCTCGCGAGGCGCCTGCGCGACGAGCTCGTGACACAGTCGAACCTCACGTGGCTCGACTCGATCGCGAGCGAGTCGCGGCTCGTCGTCGTCGACCCGGATCGCCTCGCGCACCGCATGAACAGTGCCCAACGCACTGCCATGCGCGGCATGCTCAGGGCGATCGTCGAGACTCGCGGCATCGACAGCGGTTCGCTCATGGTCGAACTGCGTGAAGCCCTCGAGGGCGCGACCGCCGTTGCCGTGAGCCTCGACATGGCGCTGCCCGAGGGCAGGCGCATCATGCACCTCGCGCCGTACTACCTCACACTCAGGACAACCGTTGACGATCTCACGATCGACCAGGCGACCCTGCTCAAGCTCTCGTTCAGAGTGCCCGCGGGGGAACGCGCGTAGTTCTTGACGAGCGTTAGTTGCCCGAGTGTCCGGCCGAGCCGAGTTGTTTGGTGGCCTCGACTACGCGCACCGCCATGGCGGACTCGGCGATCTTTCCCCACGAGCGCGGGTCGTAGACCTTCTTGTTGCCGACCTCGCCGTCGATCTTCAGGAAGCCGTCGTAGTTCCTGAGCACGGTGTCCGCGATCGAGCGGCTGTATGCGTACTGCGTGTCGGTGTCGAGGTTCATCTTGATGACGCCGTTGGCGACCGCAGTGGCGATCTCCTCGTCGCTCGAACCCGACCCGCCGTGGAAGACGAGGTCGAGGGGCTTCGCTCCGGTGCTGTACCGCGCCTGGATGCCGGCCTGGATCTCGCCGAGCAGTTCGGGCTTGAGCTTGACATTGCCGGGCTTGTACACGCCGTGCACGTTGCCGAACGTGAGGGCGGCCATGTAGCGGCCCTGCTCGCCGAGGCCGAGCGCCTCGACTGTCGCGATCGCGTCGTCGAGCGTCGTGTAGAGGTGCTCGTTGATCTCGTGGCTCACACCGTCTTCCTCGCCACCGACGACGCCGATCTCGACTTCGAGAATCGCGTTGATCGCTTTCATGCGCGGCAGCAGGGTCTTCGCGATCTCGAGGTTCTCGGCCAGCGGCACTGCCGAGCCGTCCCACATGTGCGACTGGAAGATCGGGTTGCGCCCGGCCTTGACCTCGGCCTCGCTCGCCGCGATGAGCGGGATCACGAAGCCGTCGAGGGCGTCCTTGGGGCAGTGGTCGGTGTGCAGCGCGACCGTGATCGGGTAGTTCTTCGCCACCTCGGTCACGAACGCCGCGAACGCGAGAGCGCCGGATGCCCGTGCCTTGACGCTCTGGCCGGCGAAGTAGTCCGCTCCGCCCGTGGTGACCTGGATGATGCCGTCGGAGCCGGCCTCGGTGAGTCCCTGCAGCACCGAGTTGATCGTCGACGATGAGGAGACGTTGATCGCCGGGTAGGCGAATCCGCGGGTCTTCGCCTTGTCGAGCATTTCGGCGTACTGGTCGGGGGTTGCAACAGGCATGGGGTCTCCTTGGGGTGCTGGCCATGAAAGTCTACTGACTAGGCTGTAGACGCTGATTCCGACGAATCCCCACCACAGCGCTTCGTCTCTCTCTGAAGGAAAATTGCTGTGGTGAACCCAGAAACTGGAACGCTCTTCCTCCACCCCGACCGCAACCTCGCGATGGAACTCGTGCGAGCGACCGAAGCGGCGGCCATCCGGGCGGTCCCCTTCATCGGGAAGGGTGACAAGAACGGCGCGGACGGCGCGGCAGTGGATGCCATGCGCAAGTTCCTCGGAACCGTCGACTTCGAGGGTGTCGTCGTGATCGGGGAGGGGGAGAAGGACAAGGCGCCGATGCTCTTCAACGGCGAGCACGTCGGCACCGGCCACGGGCCGGCGTGCGACATCGCCGTCGACCCGATCGACGGCACCTCGCTCACCGCGGCCGGGCGACAGAACGCAATCTCGATGATCGCCGTGGCCGACCGCGGCAGCATGCTCGACGCGTCATCGGTGTTCTACATGCAGAAGATCGTCGCGGGCGCGGAGGGGCACGGGGTGCTCGACATCCGCCAGCCGATCGGCGACAACATCCGCGAGTTCGCGAAGGCCAAGGGCAAGCCCGTCGGGGAGATCGTGGTCGCAGTGCTTGACCGCCCGCGGCACGAGGCGCTCATCGAAGACATCCGCGCGACGGGCGCGGGCACGCGCCTGATGCTCGACGGCGACGTCGCGGGCGGCATCAACGCAGCCCTCTACGGCACGCGCATCGACATGTGCGTGGGGATCGGCGGTAGCCCCGAGGGCGTGGCGACGGCGTGCGCGATCAAGGCGCTCGGTGGTTTCATCCAGACGATCCTCTACCCGAAGACCGATGAGGAGCGCACGAAGGGCCTCGCGGCCGGGCTCAAGTTCGACCACGTCTACGACGCCGACTCGCTCGTCACGAGCGACAACACGTTCTTCGTCGCGACCGGCGTCACCGACGGCGGCCTCGTCAACGGCGTCAAGCGCCTCGGACCGATCATCCGCACCGAGAGCATCGTGCTGCGCTCCCACTCGGGCACGATCCGCCGCGTCTCGGCGGACCACCTCGCGGAGAAGTGGCTCGACTGACGCACGTCCAACCTGCGCGCAGGTTGTCAATATGCGCGCAACTGTTCGCACATCTCGAGAGGTAGGTCGCATCTCGGGAGCCGCGGTGCGCCCTGACGTCGAGCTGGCCAAAACTGCCGGGTAGGTGCCCGGACTCGACGGTTCCGGCGAACTCGGTGCTTGCTTCTCTCCGCGACACGGGACCAGGGCCGGAGGTTCCGGCCTGCGTGCTCTATGCCTGCTTCTTCTTGTCCGCGAGGCGCGGCAGTTCGGGGATCTCGAGCTCGGCGCCGGCGAAGGGATCGCGCCCGACTCCGCCCAGCTCGTCAAGGGACGCGAGCTCGAGCTCGACGGCCGTGAGCGGCTTCGCCCCCGTCTCGATGGTGGCGGCGGTGCCGATCACCTTGGACTCGTCGAGCGCATTGAGCTTGCGCGCGGTCACGAGAACTCTCGTCTCGAGAGAGTTCGCGAACTGGTTGTAGCTGTTGACCGTGGAGTCGATAGAGCGGCGCAGCTTGTCCGCGTGCTCGGAGAGGGTGGCGAGCCGCTGGTACAGCTCCTTGCTCAGGTCGAACAGGGTCTTGGCCTGGTCAGTGAGCACGTCCTGCTGCCACGAGAACGCGACGGTCTTGAGCACCGACCACAGGGTCACGGGCGAGGCGAGCGCGACGCGCTTGTTGAACGCGTAATCCATGATCGACGGATCGGCCTCCATGGCCGACGACACCAGCGACTCGCTCGGGATGAACGCGATCACGAGCTCGGGGGAGGCCTCGAGCCCGGCCCAGTACGCCTTGCTCGCGAGGGTGTCGATGTGGCCACGGAGCACCTTGACGTGCTGCTTGATGAGGGCTTCTCGTCGTGCGCCCTCCTCGCCCGTTGCCGTAACCGAGATCTGGCTCGCCTCGAGGTAGGCGGTGAACGGCACCTTCGCGTCGACCGCGATGTTCTTGCCGCCGGGGAGGTGGATGACCATGTCGGGGCGCCCGGCACCGGCATCCGAGCTGATGCTGTGCTGCACGTCGAAGTCGACGCGCTCGATGAGGCCCGCAGCCTGCACGACGTTGCGCAGCTGCGTCTCGCCCCACACTCCGCGCGTGCTGTTGCTGCGCAAGGCTGACGCGAGCGACTCGGTGGTCGCACGGATCTGGTCGCCCGCGAGCCGGGTCTGGGTGAGCTGTTCGGCGATCTGGCCGTATTGCTGGCTGCGCTGGCTCTCGAGGTCTGTGACCTTCTGCTGCATAGTGCGCAGGGATTCCTGCACGGGCGTGAGCGCCTGTAGCACCTTGCTCTCGCGCTGCTCGCGCTCGGTCTGTGCCTGGGCTTCAGTCCGGTGGCGCTCGATGACCTCGCGGTACTGGTCTTGCAGCGTCTCGACCTGGCCGCGCAACGCCTCGGCGGTCGCATGGATGGCCGCCCGTTCGGTCGAGAGCTGCGCCTGCACCGCGCGCTCGTCAGCCTGAAGCTGCGCGAGCGCGGCCGCGTGTTTCGCCTCGACGAGCGCGGGGTTCGCCGCCGTGGCGCGCGAGCGTGCGATGAGAACGCCGATCACGGCGCCGAGTACGACGCCGACAGCGATTCCGACCAGCAGTGCGATGGGGTCCATAAGGAGAGTGTGACAGTCGGGGCGGACATTCCCGGGAGCACGCCCCGATCTAGAGTGTGCTCATGGCAGAGCACAGTCCCCGGCCGCTCGACGTGAGCGCCGACGACCTGCGTTACCTGCTCGCGGTGGCGCGCGCGGGCCGCATGGTGTCGGCCGCGGCGCTGCTCGGGGTCGACCACACGACGGTCAAGCGCCGCATCGATCGGCTTGAAGGTGTGCTCGGCGTGCGACTGCTCGACCGCGGCGCCGACGGCTGGGAACTCACAGCGATCGGCCGGGACGTCGCCGAGCGCGCCGGGTCACTCGAGCAGGTCGTGGAGCGGGTGGTGGCTGCCGCCTCCGGCGGCGACGACGCTGTGCGCGGCACGGTGCGGATAGTTGCGCCAGACGGCTTCGGCACCGTGTTCGTCGCACCGGCGCTCGCGCGTGTGCAGAAGTCGCATCCGGGCATCGTCGTCGAGCTCGTGACCTCGACGCGCCCGCTCAGCCTGCGGGGGTCTGGTTACGACATCGCGGTCACGATCGGCTCGGCCTCGACCTCGCGCCTGCCGTCGGAGGCGCTCGCTCCCTATTCACTGCGCCTCTACGCCTCGCCCGACTACCTGGCCGCGCATCCCGCGATCGAGAGCCTCGCCGATCTCGATAGCCACAGCCTGGTCTTCTACGTGGATGCCCTGCTCACCGTGCACGAACTCGACCTTGCTCCCGTGCTCAACGGCATGCGCGTCGGGTTCGGCTCGACCAACGTGTTCGCCCAGCTCGAGGCGACGAAGGCGGGAGCCGGTGTCGGCCTGCTGCACGCGTTCATGGGCGAGCGCGAGCCGGGGCTCGTGCGTGTGCTGCCGGACGAGGTCGACTTCCGACTGCAGTTCTCGCTCGCGGTTCGGCGCGACAGCGCGGCGGTCGAGGCGGTCATCGTCGTGCGGGACGCGATTCGCCAGGAGGTGCGTGATCGCGCGCAAGAGTTGAACCCCTGATCTGTCTCACGGCGCTGTGCGCGTTTCTGCAGATTGACTCTGCACTAATAGTGCTTGATCGCAGATGCCCGAACGGTGAGACTGGGGTCATGACAGACATCCTCGATCACTGGGTCAGCGGCACCGCATTCGTCGGCGCCTCCACCCGCACCTCTCCCGTCTACAACCCCGCGGAGGGCACGGTCTCGCGCGAGGTGCGGCTCGCGACCGTCGCCGACGTCGACGCTGCGGTGCAGGTAGCGAAAGCCGCGTTCCCCGCGTGGTCGGAGACCTCCCTCGCCAAACGCCAGCAGGTGCTGTTCGCGTTCCGCGAGATCCTCAACGCGCGCAAGGGGGAGGTCGCCGCGATCCTCACCAACGAGCACGGCAAGGTCACGTCCGACGCGCTCGGCGAGGTCGCCCGCGGGCTCGAGGTCGTCGAGTGGGCGACCTCCATCCCGCACCTCATGAAGGGCGAGCACAGCGAGAACGTGTCGACCGGTGTCGACGTCTATTCAGTCAAGCAGGCCCTCGGGGTCGTCGGGATCATCAGCCCGTTCAACTTCCCGGCGATGGTGCCGCTGTGGTTCTTCCCCGTGGCCATCGCCGCGGGCAACACAGTGATCCTCAAGCCCTCGGAGAAGGACCCGTCCGCCGCGATCTGGATGGCGAAGGCCCTCAAGGAGGCCGGGCTGCCGGACGGCGTCTTCAACGTCGTGCACGGCGACAAGGAGTCCGTGGATGCCCTGCTCGAGCATCCCGACGTCGCTGCGATCAGTTTTGTCGGCTCGACGCCCATCGCGAAGTACATCTACGAGAACGCGGCGAAGGCGGGCAAGCGCGTGCAGGCCCTCGGCGGCGCGAAGAACCACATGCTGGTGCTGCCGGATGCCGACCTCGACCTCGTCGCTGATTCCGCAGTCAACGCGGGCTTCGGTTCGGCTGGCGAGCGTTGCATGGCCATCTCCGTCGTGGTCGCCGTCGAACCGGTCGCGGACGACCTGATCGCCAAGATCCAGTCACGCATGTCAGGCCTCAAGGTCGGCGACGGCACCCGCGGATGCGACATGGGGCCGCTCATCACGCGCGAGCACCGCGACAAGGTTGCGTCGTACATCGACATCGCGATCACCGACGGCGCGACTGTTGTCGTGGATGGCCGCGGCATCGAGGTCGACGGCGGTGCCGACGGCTTCTGGCTCGGCCCGACCCTCATCGACAATGTGGCGACCAGCTCAGACGTCTACAAGCACGAGATCTTCGGCCCCGTGCTGTCGATCGTGCGCGTCAAGACCTACGAGGAGGGCGTCGCGATCATCAACGCGTCACAGTACGGCAACGGCACCGCGATCTTCACGAACGACGGTGGGGCGGCCCGCCGCTTCCAGCGCGAGATCCAGGTCGGCATGGTCGGCATCAACGTGCCCATCCCCGTGCCGGTCGGCTACTACTCCTTCGGCGGCTGGAAGGACTCGCTGTTCGGCGACGCGAAGGCGTACGGCATGCAGGCGGTCAACTTCTTCACGCGGGAGAAGACGATCACGAGCCGCTGGCTCGACCCCTCGCACGGCGGCATCAACCTGGGCTTTCCCCAGAACTAACGCAAGCGCAGAACTAACTAAGCGATGACCGGGGTGCCCAGCTGCTTCACGCGCGCCCCGGTCAGCTCGGCGAGTTCCGCGATGTCGGATGCCCCGTGCCGACCGGCGGCGTGCACGATGATCGCCGCGCACGCCTGGGAGTCGGCGAGAGCATTGTGGTGTTCGAAGTCTTCGAAGCCCGCGGCCATCGCGGCGACGGGGAGCTTGTACGAGTCGAGGTGGTAGGTCTTGCGCGCGACCTGCAGGCTGCACAGATAGTCGTACGTGGGGGTTGGCAGGTACGACGCGGCGCACGCTGCGGCGATCACTCCCATGTCGAAACCGGCGTTGTGGGCGACAAGGTGATCGTCGCCTGCGAAGGCGATGAGGTCGGGTAGCTGCTCGCTCCAGAGCAGGGCGTCCGCGACATCCACCGCCATGATTCCGTGGATGCGCACGTTCCACTCGAGAAAGTCGTCGTGCCCGAGCGGCGGCTTGATGAGCCAGTAGGCCGTGTCGACGACGCGGCCGTCGCGCACCTTGACGAGGCCGACTGAGCACGCGCTCGCCGCAGAGTTGTTGGCGGTCTCGAAGTCGATAGCGGTGAAATCCAGGGGCACGAGTCGATGGTCACACGGAGCACCGACGCTGCCGTGCGTAACGCGCCGGTACGCTTGACCCCCGTGGCTCTTACTATCGCGATCGTCGGTCTTCCCAACGTCGGCAAGTCGACGCTCTTCAACGCCCTCACCAAGAACCAGGTGCTCGCGGCGAATTATCCGTTCGCGACTATCGAGCCCAATGTCGGTGTGGTCAACCTGCCCGACAAGCGTCTCGACATTCTCGCCGGGATCTTCGGCAGCGAGCGGATCCTGCCCGCGCCCGTGTCGTTCGTCGACATCGCAGGCATCGTCAAGGGCGCTTCCGTGGGGGAGGGGCTCGGCAACAAGTTCCTTGCGAACATCCGGGAGGCCGACGCGATCGCGCAGGTCATCCGTGGCTTCCGGGACCCTGATGTCGTGCACGTCGATGGCAAGGTCGACGCGGCATCCGACATGGAGACCATCAACACCGAGCTGATCCTCGCCGACCTGCAGACCCTGTCGAAGGCCATTGAGCGTTACGAGAAGGAGCTCAAGACGAAGCGCGTCGAGCCTGCGGTTCTCGAGGAGGCCCTTCGCGCGCGCGCGGTTCTCGATTCCGGCAAGCCCCTCTCCGCAGCTGGCGACTTCCCGCTCATCAAGGAGCTCGGCTTGCTCACCGCCAAGCCCTTCATCTACGTCTTCAACATCGACGAGGGGATCCTCGGGGATGCCGCGGCGCTCGCTAATCTTGCCGCCCTCGTCGCTCCTGCCAAGGCGATCTTCCTTGACGCGAAGCTCGAATCCGAGCTCATCGACCTTTCTCCTGAAGACGCGGCCGAGCTCCTCGCGTCGACCGGTCAAGAGGAGAGCGGCCTCGACCAGCTCGCGCGCATCGGGTTCGACACCCTCGGGCTGCAGACGTACCTCACCGCCGGCCCCAAGGAGTCGCGCGCGTGGACGATCGGCAAGGGCTGGAAGGCACCGCAGGCCGCTGGCGTCATCCACACCGACTTCGAGAAGGGGTTCATCAAGGCGGAGGTCATCGGCTTCGATGACCTCGTCGAGACGGGCTCGATCGCCGAGGCTCGCGCCAAGGGCAAGGCCCGCGTTGAGGGCAAGGAGTACGTCATGCAGGACGGCGATGTCGTGGAGTTCAGGTTCAACGTCTGAGCTGACCGAGCCGCTCCTCCCCACGGTGTTCGCCTGGTCGATCAGGTACAGCGGGCCACTTGCCGTGCTCGAATGTCAGTGGCCTTCGATCTAATACGTGTATGAACACTTTCCTGCTCGACCCGGCGAACGCGGAGACGCGTGTCGAGTTCAGCATGGCCGAGGCCGAGGTGGCCCAGCACGCGCAGTGGCGCTCGTCCGCCGTAGTGTTCGCCGCCATCGAGGCGACCCTGCGCGAGGCTGCCGCCCACCCAGAGGTCTTCATCGACGCGGCGATGCTCCGTGGCGACGCGGTCGAGTTCGCCGTGCGTGCCGCCGCCGCCGACCTCGCCGTGCGCCTCAACCTCGCCGAGTCCACTGTCCGCGCGCACGGTCACGTCGCGAGCACGCTCCGCCGCCGGATGCCGACGTTGTGGGCGTGGTTCATCGAGGGCGAAGTCTCGACGCAGAACGCGCGCGAAGCGGCATCCGTGGTCATCGAACTGCCGGATGCCTCGTGGGCAGCGTTCGACGCCCAGCTCCTCGATGCCGCTCGCACCCTCGCGCCCGCCCGGTTCACGACGAAGGCTCGCGCCCTGCGCGAGAAGCTGCACGGGCGGCCGCTGGAAGAGCGCCACGTCATCGCCGAGCAACAGCGCGCTGTGTTTACGGAGCCCGACCGCGACGGGATGGGTTGGCTGCACGCCTACCTGCCGACGGACAATCTCGCGATGGCGAGCGCGCACATCGACGCTCTCGCCTTCGAGCTCTTCACGCAGGGTGACGAGCCCAGGACGATGAGCCAGTTGCGTGCTGACATCCTCGCCGACCTTCTGATGGGCGCCGAGTCGTCGCGGCCCACCGTGAGCCTCGCGCTCACCATTCCGGCGCTGGCGCTCCTCGGTCACTCGACGCAGCCCGCGATCCTCGAAGGCGTCGGGCCTATCGACCTCGAGACGGCGCGACGTCTCGCCGCAGCTGCGCCGTCGATCACGCGGTTGCTGACCGACCCGTTCACCGGGGCCGTGCTCCAAAGGGATCCCCACCAGTACCGCACGTCGGCAGCGACGAAGCGGTGGTTCAGCATCCTGCACGCGACGTGCGACTTCCCCGGCTGCGGTCGTCGCGCCGCCAACTGCGACCTCGACCACACGACCGCATGGGCTGACGGTGGCAAGACCTCGGTCGACAATCTCGCGCCGCGGTGCCGCCTCCACCACACGATGAAGCACCAGACGAAGTGGCGCGTCGAGAAGCCGCCGGGGTCGGCGAGACCGGTGTGGACTAGTCCGACCGGGAACCGCCGCGAAGTCGACCCGCCCCCGTTCTGAACAACACGATCGCGCCCGCCAGCAACTCGAACGCCGTGATCGGGTACACCGCCGCGCGCTCGACGAACCCTTCGGGCAGCCCGAGCCCGCCGACGGCGAGCAGGGCAAGGCTCGCCATCCCGACCGCGCCGAGCGCCACGGCGACCCAGCCGAGCCGGCGACCCGCCCGGATGCCCCGACTCCCCGCCACGATCGCCGCGACATTCCCGAACACGATCGCGAGCGTCGCCCCGATCACGTGGGTGCGGGGGAGTCCGGCGACGAGCGCTCCCGTGGTCTCGTCGAACAGTCCCACGAGCACGTTGCCCACCCCGTGGAGTATCGCCACAGAGAGGAACACCACGCGCCATCCGGTCGGCAGAAACCGTGCGAGCAGCACGCTCGCGAGCACGAACAGCACGCCGTCGACGACGAATCCGGCGTTCATGACCCAGAAGAGCGGCGAACACAGCTCGCGCCCCGCGTGCTCGACACCGCAGCCGGGCACGCCCAGGTCACTGATGAAGTTGATCGCGTAGTCGTACGGCGGCGTGCGCCACGCGGCGGACGAGAGGGTCTCGGCAAGTAGGTAGAGGAGGCCTGCGAGCAGGAATGCGAGGCCACCCACCCGGGTTGTCATGCCGCACGCCTCCGCGAGCGCCACCACTTCCACGCGCCCGTCGACCACAGCGCAACCATCACGAGCAACGGTTGGAAGATGAGGCGCACGCCTCGGGCGACGTCAGTGTCGAGCCCGAGGGAATCGGTGTGGGTAACGAACTGCGAGATGTTGCCAGGGAAGATCGCCACGAAGAACGCGGCGAGCAGCCAGCCGACCGCGACGCGCCAGCGGGGGAGCGCAACGAGCGCGACGGCGAACGCGAGTTCGACGACTCCGGATGCCAGTACCACGAAGTCGGGGTCGAGCGGCACCCACGCCGGCACCTGGCCCTGGAAGCCTGCGCGCGCGTAGGTGAGATGGCCGATCCCCGTGATGAGGAGGACGAGAGCGAGGAGGTGGCGGGCGATGATTGCGGGCAGTGAGAGGCGGGGCACGGTGAGACGGGGCACAGTCCCGACCCTAGATGCACAAAAGGGGCCCCACGAGAGCAGGACCCCTTCGTGTGTTGTGTGCTACGGGGTTGGTTCGGGTGCCGGCTCGTCGGCTGGAGCATCTTCGGCGGGGGCTGTCGCACGGAGTTCGCGCACGTGCTCGATGATCCCGTCGACGTTCGAGGGAGCCTCGAATCCGCACTCCTGCAGCTCCTGCTTGATCTCAAGCGTCAGGCCGGCTTTGCCCGCGGTGTGGGCGGTCGCCACGTCGCCGGAGTAGATCTGGTTGTCGGCCGAGGTGAGGTTCACGGCGGACGCATCGGTGCAGAGGTGGTAGACAGTGCCCGACTTGGTCCAGGTGACGAAGTCCGCACCCGTGAGCTCGGTGACGATCCCGGCGTAGTCGCCGATCTGGCCCTCGTTGGCGACCTGCTGCGCGGTCTCGTTCTCCACGGAGTTGGGGTTGAATTCGGCGCTCAGCAGACCGGCGGCGATCAGCACGACGATGGCGAGACTGCCCGCGATGCCCTTCTGCTTGCCGTCCATGTCCTTGTTCGTGAAGATCAGGATGATGAGCGGCAGGAAGGCGATGATCGCGACGATCACGCCGAGCTGGTTCTGAATGAAGAAGCGCGCAGGCTCCGACTTCTTGGCGGGGTCGAGCTGGTTTGCCTTCTTCCAGAACTGCGAGCCGACCACGGCGAGGATGCCGATGAGCACGATGCCGCCGATGAGTGCCCAGAGGAACCAGCTCGCGTCCGACTGCTTCAGCAGCCAGAAGATCGCCACGGCCTCGGCGGCGATCGCGACGACCCAGAAGATGATGGCGATGATGCGGAACGTCGTCGCCTTGCTCTTGTTCTCGGCGGTGGGCTTCCACACGCCGTCGGTGTTGTTCTTGACTGCGTCGTTGGCGAGATCCTTGGCCTTCTGGCTTGGCTCTGCGTGCTCGACTTTGACGATCTTCTTGCCGCTACGTCCGGTTCCTTCGGCCATGTGCTGCCCTCCTCAGGTGCAAGTTCCCCGAGCTTAGTGGAGGGCGGGAGCCTTCTGGGAAGGGACAGCCGGTCCCGTGATCGCGGTGAACGTCCAGGGACCGATAGCCTGCTTTGATGAGCGACGACGACATCCGCCTGCTCGAACGCGACTCCGCACTCATGCGCGACATCGTCACATGGGACGTGCGTACTTGGTCGACTGCCGTGCTCTTCTGGCAGGAGGTGTTGGGCACGCCGGAGAGAAAGCTGCGCTGCCTCGAGATCGGCGCCGGCCCGGGTGGGCCGTCACTATGGCTCGCGCTGCAGGGCCACGACGTACTCTGCACCAACTGGCAGGCGACCGAGGCACAGGCGTTTCCGTTGCACCAGCGGTACGGGGTATCCGGCCGCATCGAGGCTGGCCATATCGAGTACATGGATGTCGACGCCACCCAGATCCCGTTCGAGAATGAGTTCGATCTCATCATCTTCAAGTCCGTGATCGGCGGGGTGGGCACGCAGGCTGCGCAGGATCGAGCTATGCAGGGAATCCTGCGCGCGCTGAAACCGGGCGGCACGCTGTTGTTCGCGGAGAACCTGCGCGGCACGATCTTCCATCGCCTCGCCCGCGCGATCGCCTACAAGCTGCGCGGCACCTCGTGGCGGTACGTGACCGTCAAGGAGCTCACGCCGCACCTCGCCCAGTTCGCGAGCCACGACATTCGCACGACCGGCTTCCTCGCGATGTTCGGCCTGAAGGAACGCCACCGCAACGCGCTCGCCGCCGCCGACGACCGCGTCTTCAACCGGCTCGTACCCACCCCCTGGCACTACGTGAGCTACGGAACAGCGACGAAGTAGGGCCCCATGGAATATGCAGCCGCCTATCCGCCGGCCACCTCGATACTGTGGCGGCCCGACTCCGCGACGATGCGGGTCGGGTTTCCGGCAAGGGCGTGTGCCCAGGCTGCGCACGCCACGGCGTCGGCAAGGCCCAGGGGAGTGCCGACGACGAGACGGTCGGCGGTATGCCAATCCAGCCGCGGAAGACCGAGCGCTGAACCGATGTGATTGAGCCCGAAGGATGCCGCATGCTCGACAGTCATGTCGATCCAGAGGCCGCGCATCTGCACACGAAAAGGCTCGATTTCGGGGGGCATTCGGCGGGTCTCCTAGCTGTTCGTCAGAATGACGGGATCAGCCGGGACCGGGGCCTCGCAGAGACTGTAACCCGGGAGGGGCCGGGGTACATAATCGTCCCCCGCCGCGCGTGTCGTGGCGGGTCTACTCTGGCGACGTGACCGGTGCTGATCGCGAGAGCAGGCTGGCGGCCGCCTTCGTGGCGCTCGCCGACACGCTTGCGCCCGGGCGCGGCGTCGTCGACACCATGCAGCTGCTCGTCGAACACAGCACCTCGCTGACCGCTGTCGTTGAAGCGGGCATCGTGCTCGCCGACGAAGCAGGCCAGCTGCACATGGTCGCGAGCACGGGAAAGCGCGTGAGCGACCTGGAAGCACATCAGTTGGCGACGAGCTCCGGCCCGTGTTTCGTGGCGTTCGTGACCGGTAAGAACGTCGACATCGACAACATCAAGGCCTCGCGCAACCGCTGGCCGGAGTTCGCCGATCTTGCTGCGGCGAAAGGCTTCACCGCAGTGCACGCGATCCCGCTGCGCCTGCGGGATGTGACGCTCGGCTCGCTCAACCTGTTCTCGGAGGAGGTCGGCCCGCTGTCCGACCAGGACGCCGTACTCGCCCAGGCGATGGTGGATGTCGCGACCATCGGCATCGTGCAGGACCGCATGCACGCCACCCACGCGACCGTGAACGACCAGCTCGTCACCGCGCTCGACAGTCGCGTGCGCATCGAGCAGGCGAAGGGACTGCTCGCGCAACGGCACGGCATCACCGTCGAAGAGGCCTTCGCGCTGCTGCGCTCACACGCTCGCCGCAACGGCCTCAAGTTGCACGACGTCGCGGCCGACGTGATGGAGCGACGCCTGGAGCTGTGACGTCGAGCTGTGCTCGGCTAGAGCCGTAGCGCGTCGCGCAGGTCCGCGTTGAGATCGGGCGGTATGTCGACCTCGACGCCGAGGGCATGCAACGCCCGGCTGTAGTAGTTGCGCGCAGCGGCCGCGAGGGCGATGTCAACGATCTCGCGATCGTCGAAGCCGAGGTCTCGCAAGCGCTGGCTGTCGGTATCCGTCATCGAGCGCGAATCGAGGCTGAGCTTCTGAGCGAACTCCATCATCGCGACCTCGGCCTCGGTGAGGCCCGCGTGGTGAAAGTCGTGCAGCACGGCGACGAGCTCGGCCTCATCCATGTACTTGAGGGATTTGCGGCTGTGCGCGACGCGGCAGGCTTGCGACCCGATCGCGTCTGCGGCCGCGAGGGTGATGAGCTCGTAGCGACGCTTGTTCATGGGTCCGGCAATCGCGCGGATGAGCTGCTCGAACGCCTTCACGGCCTCCGGGTTTATTGCCATGACCTTGGTGTGACTCGGAACGTACCCGAGATCCTGGATGTCGTCGTCGTACAACTCGGCGACGAGACCGGTGGCTTCCGATTCGGTGGTGGTCCTGAGGATCGACATGACCCCATGGTGGCACCACACCGGAGTCGAAGAAAAGGCGAGCCGAAGAAGGGCATCATGGGGGGATGACCGTACCCACACCTCCCGTCGCCACCGTTGCGCCGTCCCTGCGCCCGACCGAGACGGCGATCCCGCTCGCGCTCGGAGTCGGCGCAGTGCTGCTCGTCGCGGCCATCGTGAACGTCGTCGCGGGCACCGGTTTCCCCGGCAACGCCCCAGTCGAGCAGGTGTACTCGTTCGGCATCACGGTCGACCTGCTGGTCGCCGGCATCATCCTTCTCGTGCGCGGGATCCGGCATCGTCGTCGCCCGCGAGCTGCCGCCCGTGCCACGCGCCCGGGAATCCTCGCGATTATCGCGGCGGTTCTCGCCGTCGTCGCGGTGCTCGGGACTCTCCTTCTGGGCGGCCTCGACTACCTTGGCCAAGCGCTCTCGGGTGAGCGGCTGCGCTACATGTACGCAAGTGCTGGCGCCTTCTACCTGGGCGCGGCGTGGTGCCTCGCCTTCATCTTCGGTGTGGTCGGCTACCGCAGGGGCGGGGGAATGCTCAACGCGGTGTTGGCGATCGGTGCGCTCGCGCTCGCGTTCCTCGTACTGGCGGCCGTGCTCACCGCAGTTGTGATCTACGGGTTGGCATTGAGCGATTAGACTTCTCTACACAACAGAACATCGGGCCGCAAAACACGATGCGGGAGAGCTGAGACTGTGCTGATCACCAGCGCACCCCAGCACCGAAGGAGCAAGCCTCCCCGCCAATCTCTCAGGTCTACGTACCGCATCGAACTGGCCACTCTGGAAAGCGCGCTGGCATCAGCGCCGCCGTCGGTGAAAGCGCGATCGTGCCTGACAGGTACGCAGTGTGAAACTCTCAGGCTCCATCACAGAGGGGGAGTTCTTATCCGCAGCCACGCGCGCCAGGAGAACTCCGTGACCGATGCACCGACCGCCAGACAGTCGCCCCTTCACGCCGTGCATGAGGCGCTGGGCGCGAGCTTCACCGATTTCGCCGGCTGGCTCATGCCCGTTCGGTACAGCTCCGACCTCGCCGAGCACCACGCGGTGCGCACCACCGCCGGAATCTTCGACATCTCGCACATGGCCGAGATCCGGGTCAGCGGCCCGGATGCCGCGGCCTTCCTCGACTACGCACTCGCCGGGCTCATCTCCGCTGTCGCGCTCGGCAAGGCGAAGTACTCGCTGATCCTCGAGGCGAGCGGGGGCATCCTCGATGACCTCATCGTCTATCACGACGTGCATGGCGAGTACTTCGTCGTCGCGAACGCGGGCAACCGCGACGTCGTGGTCGCGGCCTTGCAGGATCGCAGCGCGGGCTTCGACGTGACCGTGACCGACCTGACCGACGAGATCGTGCTCATCGCCGTGCAGGGGCCCGAATCCCGGGCGATAGTCGAGGCGGTAGTCGGGATGCCCGACATCAAGTACTACGCCTGCGCCGACGTGTCGTTCGCGGGCAAGCGGATTCTCCTCGCCCGCACCGGGTACACCGGAGAAGACGGCTACGAGCTGTACGTGCCGGTTCCGGATGCCGCGGCCCTCTGGTCGGCGCTGGTGCAGGCTGGCGCGCCCCGCGGCCTCGTCCCGGCGGGCCTCGCGAGCCGCGACACACTGCGGCTCGAGGCTGGCATGCCCCTCTACGGGCACGAACTCGGTCTCGACACCCTGCCCGAGCAGGCCGGACTCGCCCGCGTGGTCAACCTCACGAAAGACTTCGTCGGCAAGCACGGTATCGAAGCCGGACCGACCGATGACGCGCGCGTGCTCGTCGGGCTCGTGTCCGAGGGCAAGCGGGCCGGCCGGGCGGGGTATCCCGTGCTGTTCGAGGGGGTGGAGGTCGGCGCCGTCACGAGCGGGGCACTCTCGCCGACCCTCGGCTACCCGATAGCCATGGCTTACGTCGACCGCGACCGGAGTGAACCCGGCACGGCGCTGCAGATCGATGTGCGGGGGTCGCTCGTTGCGGCATCCGTCGTCTCCTTACCGTTCTATAAGAGAGAGGCCTGACATGGCTGAGAAGAAGGACCTCAAATACACCGCCGAGCACGAGTGGGTGCTCATCGAGCCTTCGACCGGCGGCGGATCGATCGCGACGGTGGGCATCACCGCCTACGCCGCCGAGAAGCTCGGCGATATCGTGTTCGTCGACCTGCCGAAGGCTGGCTCCGCGATCGCCGAGGGCAAGGTCGTGGGCGAGATCGAGTCGACCAAGTCGGTCGGCGAGCTGTTCGCCCCCGTCAACGGCACGGTAGTCGAAGCCAACGACGCAGTCTCGTCGAGTCCTGAGCTGGTCAACAGCGATCCGTTCGGCGAGGGCTGGCTCATCAAGGTCGAGTTCACGGAGCTTCCGAACCTCCTCAGCTTTGCTGAGTACAGCGCTCTGACGGGCGAGTAATGCCAGACATCTTCGAAGGTCGCCACATCGGCACGGATGAGGCGGCCCAGGCCACCATGCTCGCGGCGGTGGGCTACGACTCCGTCGAGGCCCTCGTGAACGCGGCGGTTCCGCCGTCGATCCACGTCGGAGCGATCACCAACTCCACGATCCCGGCCGCCGCGTCGGAGCGTCAGGCGCTGCGGGAGCTGCGCGCGATCGCAGCGAAGAACACCCTCAACCGATCGATGATCGGCCTCGGCTACTACGACACGATCACGCCTGCCGTGATCAAGCGCAACGTGCTCGAGAACCCGAGTTGGTACACGGCGTACACGCCCTACCAGCCGGAGATCTCGCAGGGCCGGCTCGAAGCCCTCATCAACTTCCAGACCATGGTCTCCGATCTCACGGGCATGACGACGGCGAACGCCTCAATGCTCGACGAGGGCACGGCCGTGGTCGAGGGTATGCTCCTCGCGCGTCGCGCCTCGGGTGCGGTATCGAACGTGTTCCTCGTCGACGCGGACGCGCTGCCGCAGACGAAGGCGCTGCTCGCGACGCGGGCCGACGCGGTGGGCATCGAGCTGGCGGAAACGTCCTTCGAGGGCGATCTCGCCGATGCCTTCGGCGTCTTCGTGCAGTATCCCGGCGCCTCTGGTCGTGTGTGGGATCCGTCCGCGGTCATCGCCTCGGTCAAGGAGAAGGGCGGCCTCGCTGTAGTCGCCGCCGACCTGCTCGCGCTCACGCTGCTCACCTCCCCGGGCGAGCTCGGGGCCGATGTCGCGGTCGGAACGTCCCAGCGCTTCGGTGTTCCCATGGGCTTCGGCGGACCGCACGCGGGCTACATGGCCGTGCGCGCGGGCCTCGAACGGCAACTTCCCGGTCGCCTCGTTGGCGTCTCGCAGGACGCCGCCGGCCACGCAGCCTACCGCCTCTCCCTCCAGGCCCGCGAGCAGCACATCCGCCGCGAGAAGGCGACCTCGAACATCTGCACGGCTCAGGTGCTGCTCGCCGTCATGGCCTCCATGTACGCGGTGTACCACGGGCCGCATGGACTCCGGCGCATCGCCCAGCAGGTGCATGCCTCGGCGGTGCTTGCCGCCAAGGAACTGCGCGCGCGCGGCGTTGTCGTCGAGAGCGAGAGCTACTTCGACACCCTCGTCATCAGCGTTCCGGATGCCGCGGCCACCGTCGCCCGCGCCCACGAGCTCGGTGTACTCGTGCACGCCAGCGCAACGGATGCGGTAACCATCTCCTTCGACGAGGTGTCCGCAGAGGACTTCGCCGAGCTGCTGCCCGTGCTGTTCGAGATCTTCGCGGCCTCGGGTTCTCGTGCGCCGCGCGAGGGGAAGGGCGTCTTCGCCCTCGACGAGAACAAGTGGTACGCGCTCGACGCCACCCACCAGCACGAGTTTCTGCCGACCCTCGCCCGAAAGAGTGCATACCTCACGCATCCGGTGTTCAACACCCACCGCTCGGAGACGAGCATGATGCGGTACCTCAAGTACCTCGCCGACAAGGACTACGCGCTCGACCGCGGGATGATCCCGCTCGGGTCGTGCACCATGAAGCTCAACGCTGCCACCGAGATGGAAGCTGTGACGTGGCCCGAGTTCGCGGGCATCCACCCGTTCGCTCCCGAGGCGGATGTCATGGGATACCTCGCACTCATCGAACAGCTGCAGGGATGGCTCGCCGAGGTGACCGGGTACGACTCGGTCTCGCTGCAGCCCAACGCGGGCAGCCAAGGCGAGCTCGCGGGACTGCTCGCGATCCGGGGCTATCACCGCGCCAACGGTGACGCCAAGCGCACGGTGTGCCTCATCCCCTCGAGCGCGCACGGCACGAACGCCGCGAGTGCAGTGCTCGCGGGAATGAAGGTCGTCGTGGTGGCCTGTGACGACCTCGGCAACGTCGACCTCGACGACCTGCGCGCCAAGATCGCGCTGCACGCCGACGAGCTCGCCGCGCTCATGATCACCTACCCGTCGACGCACGGCGTGTACGAGCACGAGGTCGCCGCGATCTGCACAGCTGTGCACGACGCCGGCGGGCAGGTGTATGTCGACGGGGCGAACCTGAATGCCCTCCTCGGCTATGCGCGCTTCGGCGACTTCGGGGGAGATGTCTCGCACCTCAACCTGCACAAGACGTTCTGCATCCCGCACGGCGGTGGCGGGCCGGGTGTCGGTCCCGTCGCGGCGAAGGCGCACCTCGCGCCATACCTGCCCGGACACCCCATGGCGCAGCGCGCCATGCATGCGGGCGCACCGGTCTCGGCCGCGCCGTACGGGTCGCCGAGCATCCTGCCGATCTCGTGGGCCTACGTGCGGATGATGGGTTCCGATGGCCTCAAGGCCGCGACCGGTGCCGCTGTGCTCGCCGCGAACTACGTTGCCGCCCGGCTGCGCGAGCACTACCCCGTGCTCTACGCGGGCGACAACGGGCTCGTCGCCCATGAGTGCATCTTGGACCTGCGACCGCTCAAGGAAGCCACGGGTATCGACAACAACGACGTCGCCAAGCGGCTGGTTGACTTCGGATTCCACGCGCCCACTATGTCGTTCCCGGTCGCGGGCACCCTCATGGTCGAGCCGACCGAGAGCGAAGACCTCACAGAGATCGATCGCTTCATCGAGGCCATGATCGCGATCAAGGACGAAGCGGATGCTGTCGCCGCCGGCACCTGGCCCGCCGACGACAATCCGCTCGTCAACGCGCCGCACACCGCCCAGGCAGTGATAGAGGGCGAGTGGACCCACGCCTACTCTCGCGAGCAGGCGGTGTACCCGCTGCGCTCGCTCATCGGCCACAAGTACTGGCCGCCCGTGCGCCGCATCGACAACGCCTACGGCGACCGCAATCTCGTGTGTGCCTGCCCGCCGGTGGAGGCATTCGCCGACTAGCCGTGTTTCTCAGGATGAGGGGCGCCTCGGTTCGCGTGGGGCGCCCCGCTCCCTCCACGTCCTGAGAAATGACGAGCACCCCAATGCTCACGATCAGGGATCTTGTCTCCGGCTCCTACGGCGTCGCCTCACGCGGAGTGCTTCTGGCGGCCGGTGTTCCGCCCGCAGTCGTTAGCGCGGCCCTGCGTGCAGGCACACCTTGGTTCGCGTGCGACGCGCGTGGTACGCCGATCCGGACGCCCACCCCGGAGTCACGGCCGCGGTGCGTGTGGCGGCGCGGCGATGTGCGCGACAGCATTGCAGCTCGCCGGAGTCTGGGTGCAGCGCAGCGCGCGCGTGCATGTGGGGGTTCCGCGGACTGCGTCCCGGCTGCGGTGGAACTCGCGGACACTCGTGCACTGGCATCCGTGGCCGGGTGCGCCGCGCCACTCCGTCGACACGGTCAGCGTCGCCCTCGCCACGGCAACGACCTGCCTTCCTCCCGAGCAGGCTGTGGCGTCGATCGACTCGGCCCTCAACCGACGACTGGTCTCGCTGGTGCAACTCGAGGAGGCCTTCGCCCTGTTTCCCCTCGCCTCCCGCGCGATGCTCATGCGTGCAGATGTCCGGTGCGAATCGGGTCTCGAAAGCATCGTGTGTTTTCGGCTGCGTGCCCTGCGAGTGCATTTCCGGATCCAGGTCGTCATTCCCGGTGTCGGACGGGTCGATGTGTTCATCGGTGACCGGCTGATCCTCGAACTGGACGGCTTCGCGTTCCACTCCAGTCGTGAGTCGTTCGAGTCCGATCGGCGACGCGACCTCGCACTGCAGGCGTTGGGCTACCGGGTCATCCGGCTGAGCTACGAGCGGGCCATCCTCAGCATGGTCCCGCCGAGGGGAGCACCGCGGGGGCGCGGGCAAATGTTTCTCAGGATGAGCGGGCCGCGACGCCCCGCAGCGAGCTCGACTGGCCTGTGATCCTGAGAAAGCGAGGTCAGAGCCCGAACAGGGCCGGGAACGTCGCTGCCGCCCACGGGTAGCCCACGAAGATCGCCGCGTCGATGAGGGTGTGCGCGATGACGAGCGGAAGCACGCGCCCGAACCGGTGATACAGCCACCCGAACAGCATCCCCATCGCGACGTTGCCGACGAATGCGGGGACGCCCTGGTACAGGTGGTAGGTGCCGCGGAGGGCGGCCGTCGCGACGATGATGCGCCACTTGCCCCAGCCAAGGTCACGCAGCCGGGCGAAGAGGTAGCCGATGACGATGATCTCTTCGGTGAGCCCCGCACGCAGGGCCGACAAGATGAGCACGGGCACCGTCCACCAGTAGGTGTCGAGCGCCGTGGGCACGACGTTGACCGAGAGCCCGAGGGCGCGGCCCGCGAGGTACACCCCGATGCCGGGGATGCCGATCGCGAGGGCGAGGCCGACGCCGGTGAGGGCGTCCCTGCCGGGGCGCGTGAAGTCGACGCCGAGCCGCCCGAGATGGGGCCGCGCGGCCTGCCACAGCAGGAAGCCGACGAGGGCGACGGGCACGAGGTCGAAGAAGATGCCCATGAGCTGGTAGATGAGGTCGAACGTGGGCCGACTGCTCAGCGACGAGTTGAGGGTCGCGGTCTGCTGCGAGATCGCCACCGGCTGCGTGAGCTTATTGACGATCGAGACGATCGAATAGGCAGCGGATGCCCCGAGCGAGAGCCCGAGGACGATGAGGATCTCGGCGCCGATCCGACGGCGGCCGGGCGCCGCGGGCAGCTCAGTGATGCGTGGCTCCGGCCGCGGGCATCGCGCAGGCGGGCGTTCCGCCCGGCAGTCGGTGCCGGTTGGCGGCGACGAAACGGTAGCCGAGCGCGGCCACCCACGAGAACGGGGGAGTCGCCAGCAGGTTGCCCGCGAATCGCAGTGCGACGCTGGGCTGTGACCGCAGCAGGGCCGAGAAGCAGAGGTGGCCGGCGTACTGGTGGCTGGCTGTCACGTACCACGCGTAGCGCGTGACGTCGTCGGTGCTGAGTCCCAGAGCGTCGAGGTCGAGCCACTGCCAGGGCGTCGCGGTGGGGAAGGTCGGGAGCAGTCTCTCGAGCCGGTTCACCCATGTCGTGCAGAACGCACAGTCACCATCGAAGACGAGCAGGGGAAGGTTGGACGGTTCCGACAGCTCGCGTCTGCTCACCATCCAAGCCTACGCCGATGGTCACGCCCGTTCGACGCACCAAACTGGCGTACGCGCACTTTTGCCGCGCTGGGCCGCAGTTCGGCGCAACAATTCGCCATCCGGCGCAAAGAATTCAGGACAGCGTTACCACTGTGTAACGTTTCCGCCTACAGTTTTGCGGGGGGTATACCCCCGTTTAGGGTGTGAATTATCAAGCCCGTCGTGCCGCTAGGAATCGGCATGTCGAGGTCTCATCTTGCACAGGAGGAAAATTGAGAATCAGACGATTCGCGGCAGCAGCTGCCACGGTCGCCGCCGGTGCTCTCATCCTCTCGGGCTGCGCAGCGCCGCAGTCCGAGATCGTTGAGGGTTCATCGCTGTCGGTAGCCTGGAACCAGCCGTTCTATTCGTACAACGGGGCGACGTCGTTCGGTAACGCGACGGCGAACAACAACATCATCTACTCGACGAACTCGGGCTTCAACTACTACGACGACACCCCTGCACTGGTCAAGGACACGTCGTTCGGTTCGTACGAGAAGATCTCGGATGACCCGCTGGTCGTCAAGTACACGATCGCCGACGGCGTGAAGTGGTCTGACGGCACTGCCGTCGACGCCGCCGACCTCCTGCTCAACTGGGCTGCGCTCTCGCGTTCGCTCGACACCCCGGACTTCAACGCGGCCGACTTCACCGACCCCGACACCGGCGAGTTCACGAGCGACTTCCCGACCGACGTCGTCTACTTCGACTCCGGTGCAGACCCGTCGACCGGCCTCGGCCTCGTCAGCGCGACCCCCGAGGTCAGCGACGACAAGAAGTCGATCACGATGACCTACGACGACCCGTTCGTCGACTGGGAGCTCACCTTCACGTCGGCCGGTCTCCCGGCTCACGTCATCGGTGAGAAGGCCCTCGGTCTCGACGACCCGCAGAAGGCGAAGGACGCGGTCCTGAAGGCGATCGAGGACAAGGACTCCACCGCCCTCGCGAAGCTCTCGAGCTTCTGGAACTCGGGCTTCAACTTCACCGAGATGCCGACGGACACGAGCCTCGTCGTCAGCGACGGCCCGTACACGATCACCGACTTCGTCGCTGACCAGTACATCACCCTCACGGCGAACAAGAACTACGTGGGCGACCACAAGCCGCAGGTTGAGGAGATCACTGTCCGCTTCATCACCGACCCGCTGGCCGCAGTACAGGCCCTGCAGAACGGTGAAGTCCAGGTCATCTCGCCCCAGGCGACGGTCGACGTGGCCGACGCGCTCTCCGCACTCTCCAACGTCACCGTCATCGGTGGCTACGAGGGCACGTACGAGCACATCGACCTCCAGTTCGACCAGTCGAAGAGCGGAAACTTCAACAACCCGCTCATCCGCGAGGCGTTCATGAAGGTGATCCCCCGCCAGGAGATCGTCGACAAGCTCATCGTCCCGCTGCAGGAGGACGCCACCGTCCGTAACTCGCAGGTCTTCCTGCCGGGTGCAGAGGGCTATGACGATTCCGTCGCCCAGAACGGTTCGGACGTGTACACGGATGTCGACATCGACGGTGCAAAGGCTCTCCTCGCGGAGGCCGGCGTGACCAACCCCGAGGTCTGCATGCTCTTCTCGTCGACGAACCCCCGTCGCGCGAACGAGTTCCTGCTCATCCAGCAGTCCGGTGCTCTCGCTGGCTTCAACGTCACCGACTGCTCCAGCCCTGACTGGGGTGGCCTCCTCGGTACGCCCGGTGCTTACGACGCTTCCCTCTTCGGATGGCAGTCGACGAGCCTCGGCGTCACCAACGGCCCGCCCCCCACGTTCACGACCGGTGGTATCAACAACCTGAACTTCTACAGCAACCCTGAGATGGACAAGTTGACCGCCGAGCTGGGCAAGGAGTTCGACCCCGCCAAGCAGATCGACATCGAGAAGAAGATCGACAAGCTGCTGTGGGACGACTTCTACGGAGTCACCATCTTCCAGTTCCCCGCGGTGACGGCCTACGACCAGAACGCAATCGAGAACATCTCGCCGTCGACGCTCGCGCCGACCATTTTCTGGAACATCTGGGAGTGGAGCCCTGTCACGACCGAAGGCTAAGCGAGAGCTTCAGCTGACGTCAGTCAGGTAGTAACACTCTGGGCGCTGGGACCGCACGCGGTCCCAGCGCCCACCATTCTGGAAGAAGCAGTTAGGTAGGTGCCATCCGTGGCAACATTCGTGGTGAGGCGCCTGATCGCCTCCGTCTTCATCTTTCTCGCCGCTACGTACCTCATGTATCAACTGACAGCGCTGTCAGGAGATCCATTGGAGGACCTGCGGGTGAGCACAGCACCCAACAAGGCACAGCTCATCGAGGCTCGTACCGAGCTCCTCAACCTCGATGTGCCTCCGTTCCTCAGGTACTTCATCTGGCTGGGCGGCGTCATCGGAGTCACCGGCAAGGGCTTCTGGCTCGGCGTGACCGTGCAGAACCAGCCCGTCACGGTGCTGCTCGCCCAGGCCGCAGGCTCGACGCTACAGCTCGTCACCATCTCGAACCTCGTCGCGATCATCCTCGGCCTCGTCATCGGCATCACGACCGCGCTGCGCCAGTACAGCGGGTACGACTACGGCGTGACCTTCATCTCGTTCCTGTTCTTCTCGCTGCCGATCTTCTGGGTGGCCGTGCTGCTTAAGCAGTTCGGGGCGATCGGTTTCAACGACTTCCTCCAGAATCCGCAGATAGCCGGCTGGGTAGCGCCCGTGCTGGGGGTGATATCCGGGTTGATCTGGATGTCGATAATCCCGGGTAGGGGCAGGCGCAAGGTGATCACCTTTGCCGCTGCTGCGATTGCCACCGCCGCGATCATCATCTACATCTCGGCGAGCGACTGGTTCAGCACGCCGCACATCGGCATCGTGGGGGTGGTCATCACCGCCGTGGGCATCGCCTTCGGGGTGACGGCGATCTCCGTCGGGCTCAAGAGACGTCGGGCGCTGTACGCGTCGCTCACCGTCGCGGCCCTCGGCATCGTCCTGTACTTCCCCTTCATGTACGGCTTCTCGTACCGGATGGAACTGCAGGGGTTCATCCTGCTCGCGGTCGCCACGATCGTCGTGAGCTTCGTGATCGGGCTGCTCTTCGGTGGCTCCGACCGGCTCCCGGTGGCTCGCACGGCCGCGATCACGGGCTTCCTCGTCGCGGGCATCATCGCTCTCGACCGGTTCATGCTCGTGTGGAACCAGTACGCGAACTCCGGCCAGATCAAGGGGCGCCCGATCGCCACCATCGGCTCGGCGACGCCGAACCTCGACGCCTCCTTCTGGGTGCACGGGGTCGACCTGTTCACGCACCTCGTCCTGCCGACGATCGCGCTCATCCTGATCTCGTTCGCGAGCTACACGCGGTACTCCCGCGCGAGCCTGCTCGAGGTCATGAACCAGGACTACATCCGCACGGCGCGGGCGAAGGGCCTCACCGAGCGCACAGTCGTCGTGCGCCACGCGTTCCGCAACGCCCTCATCCCGATCGCCACGATCGTCGCGTTCGACATCGGCGGTCTCATCGGCGGTGCGGTCATAACCGAGCGCGTCTTCGGTTGGACCGGCATGGGGCAGCTGTTCCAGAATGGCCTCGACCACGTCGATCCGAACCCCGTGATGGCGTTCTTCCTCGTCACGGGAAGCCTCGCCATCCTCTTCAACCTGATCGCCGACCTCGTCTACGCAGGTCTCGACCCACGAATCCGGGTGTCCTGATGAGCAACACAGAGCCCCCCATCCAGCCGGTCTCCGACGTCTTGGTCACCGACCAGGAGAACTCGATCGAGCTCAAGGAGATCGCCGGCCTCAGCCAGGGCCAGATCGTGCGCAAGCGGTTCTTCCGCCACAAGGGCGCGTTCATCGCCATGATCGTGCTCGTCGTCATCATCCTGATGGCCTTCACGTCGGTGGGAACGCAGTTCGGCACGTGGAAGACCGGCGGCTGGTGGCCGTACACGTGGAATGTCGCGGTCGCCATCGAGAACGGTGGCAAGCCCACGCTCAGCCTTTTCCCGTTCGCGATCGGCAACCACCCGTTCGGCCAAGACGAGGTGGGCCGCGACATCTTCGCGGTCGTCATGCGCGGTACGCAGCAGTCGCTTCAGATCATGGTGATCGTGGGCGTCGTCGCCACGTTTATCGGCACCGTCGTCGGCGCGATCTCCGGCTACTACCGCGGCATCACCGACTCCGTGCTCATGCGCTTCACCGACATCATCATCACGATCCCCGTGATCGTCATCGGTGCGGTGCTCGGCCGCAAGTTCGGTGTCGCGGGAATCGTGCCGCTCGCCCTCATCCTCGGCGCCGTGCTCTGGACGGGGCTCGCGCGGCTCGTGCGAGGCGAGTTCCTCTCGCTGCGCGAGCGTGAGTTCGTGGATGCGGCGCGCGTCGCCGGCGCGCGCGACCGACGGATCATCTTCCGTCACATCCTGCCCAACGCCATCGGCGTCATCATCGTCAACGCCACGTTGCTCATGGCGTCGGCGATCCTCATCGAGACCGCGCTGAGCTACCTCGGCTACGGCGTGCGCGCACCCGACACCTCGCTCGGCAAGATCATCAGCGAGAACCAGACCGCGTTCGCCACGCGGCCCTGGCTCTTCTGGTGGCCCGGCCTGTTCATCATCGCCATCGCGCTGTGTGTGAACTTCATCGGTGACGGCCTGCGCGACGCCTTCGACCCGCGCCAGCGCCGCATGCCCACGGAGCGCAACCTCGCCAGGGCGAAGCGTGCCGCGGGCCCGCCCGCGCCCGTGCCCGCCGACGGGGGAGACCTCGACCGCGCTGCGGCCGAAGTGTCGTCCCGCGGTGCTGGGATGCAGGCGGGTGCCTCGGGTTCGCGCGGCTACTACGCTCCGACGCCGACCGACGAAGACCGCCCAGCGCCGAAGCGGGACGACAGCTGATGCTCGCGAGAGCCGGCGTGCTACAGCACGAAGCCGAGCAGCGTCGCGAGGGTCAGCACGCCGAGCACAGCGATCGTCGTCCAGTGCACGTCGCGGCGCAGGCTGCCCTCCTCGATCACGGGGTTGTCGAGGCGGCCGTCGTCGCGCAGCTGGTCCCAGTGCGATCGGATGACGAAGGCGGCAGCGCCCGAGGCGGTGTCGAGAAGGTCTCCGGGCCGGATGCTCCCGCCGAGGCCCGCGCCGGGCAGGGCAGTGTCACGGCTCGCCGATACCTGGCCCGCGTAGCGGTTGGGGGCTGGGCTCGCCCAGGCCGCGATCGCGCCGAGCGGCGTGTAGATCGTCAGCGCCCACTTGGTGTCGATGCGCTGGATCGCCGGCCACGGCACGTGCACGGTGCTGAAGACGTTCTTGATCGTCACCTCGTGCTCGGCGATCGACAGGCTCGGCAGCCAGAACAGCGCGACGGCGACCGCGCCGAGCAGGGCGAGGCCCCAGCCGTACCGCAGCAGGCCGGGCAGATCACCGGTCACCATGAAACCCGCCAGACCCGCGACGGCGATCGCCACCACGATGATGCTGAGAACCCGGCCGAAGGCCGGTCGGAAGGTCGTCGGGGCGAATCGCATGCTCCCAGCTTCGCAGAAACACGGAAGGCCGCCTGATGGCTGACGCAACAACACTGACCTCGCCCACCACGAAGACCGCGGAGACGGTGCTCGAGGTGAAGAACCTCGGCGTCGACTTCTGGGTCGACGGGGCCTTCTACCCGGCCGCGATCGACCTCAACTACACCGTCAAGCGCGGCGAAGTGCTCGCGATCGTGGGGGAGTCCGGTTCGGGCAAGAGCTCGAGCTCGATGGCTCTGCTCGGGCTGCTGCCCCCGAACGCCCGCATCACGGGGTCGATCGAGCTTCTCGGGCGTGAGCTGCGGGGCATCCCGGAGCGTGAGCTTCGCCAGGTGCGCGGCAACCAGATCGCCGTTATCTTCCAGGAGCCGATGACGGCCCTGAACCCGGTGTACACGATCGGCTTCCAGATCATGGAGGCGCTGCGCTCGCACTTCGAGCTCACCCCCTCCGAGGCCAAGGAGCGCGCGCTCGACCTGCTGACCAAGGTCGAGATGCCCGACCCGCCCACGGCGTTCCACAAGTACCCGCACCAGTTGTCGGGCGGCCAGCGCCAGCGCGCCATGATCGCCCAGTCGATCTCGTGCGACCCCGTGCTGCTCATCGCCGACGAGCCGACCACCGCGCTCGACGTCACGGTGCAGGCCGAGATCATCGACCTGCTGCGCAACCTGCGCCACCGCCTCGACAGCGCGATCATCCTCATCACCCACGACATGGGCGTCGTGGCCGACCTCGCCGACCACATCATGGTCATGAAAGACGGCCTCTCGGTCGAGACCGGCGACGTCGTCGAGGTCTTCACGAAGCCGAAGGCCGACTACACGAAGGCCCTGCTCGCCGCCGTTCCACATCTCGGTGCCGCCGAACTGCAGGTCAACGAGCAGGCGCCCGTCAACAAGCGTGAGCACCGCGACCCCGTCCTCAAGTTCGAGAACGTGGCGATCGAGTACCCGAAGCGCGGGCGCGTTCCTGCCTTCCGTGCGGCCGACGGCATCAACCTCGAGATATACCCCGGCGAGATCCTGGGCCTCGTGGGCGAGTCGGGCTCGGGTAAGACGACCCTTGGGCGTGCCTCCGTGGGCCTGCTGCCCATCGCCGAGGGCAAGCTCACCGTCGTGGGCTACGACATCTCGAACGCGAGCCAGCGCGATCTGCGCCCCCTGCGCCAGCGCACCGGGATCGTCTTCCAAGACCCCGGGTCGAGCCTCAACCCCCGGATGCCCATCGGGCAGTCCATCGGCGAGCCCCTGTTCCTCTCCGGAGGCGCCAAGGGCAAGGCTCTCGACAAGCGCGTGCAAGAGCTGTTGAGCTCGGTGGAGCTGCCGACCAGCTACCGCAACCGCTACCCGCACGAGCTGAGCGGTGGCCAGCGCCAGCGCGTCGGCATCGCCCGCGCGCTCGCCCTGACGCCCGAACTGCTCGTCGCCGACGAGCCCACGAGCGCACTCGACGTGTCTGTGCAGGCTCGATTCCTCGATCTTCTGCAGGAACTTCAGGAGAAATTGCAGTTCGCCTGCCTGTTCGTCAGCCACGACCTCGCGGTCGTCGATATCCTCGCGCACAGGATCGCGGTCATGCATCGGGGTAGACTGGTGGAGCAGGGCACTCGAGACGAGATCCTGCGACACCCCAAAGACCCTTACACTCAGCGGCTCATTGCCGCCGTGCCGCTGCCTGATCCGATTGCGCAGCGTGAGCGGCGAGAGTCTCGCTCCGCTTCCAAGGCCGCGGAAGGCCTCAACTAAGAAGGACACAGCCATGGCAATCGCCACACGCTCAGACCTGCGCAACGTGGCGATTGTCGCACACGTTGACCACGGAAAGACCACCCTCGTCGACGCCATGCTGCGCCAGACCAACTCGTTCGCCGAGCACGCGCACCTCGAAGAGCGCGCGATGGACTCGAACGACCTCGAGCGCGAAAAGGGCATCACGATTCTCGCCAAGAACACGGCGATCTCGTACAAGGGCCTGCACGCGACCAACGGCCCCATCACGATCAACGTCATCGACACCCCCGGCCACGCCGACTTCGGTGGCGAGGTCGAGCGCGGCCTGTCGATGGTCGACGGCGTCGTACTGCTCGTCGACGCGAGCGAGGGCCCGCTGCCCCAGACCCGCTTCGTGCTGCGCAAGGCTCTCGAGTCGAAGCTGCCCGTCGTGCTGCTGGTCAACAAGACCGACCGTCCGGATGCCCGCATCGACGAGGTAGTGAGCGAGAGCCAGGACCTTCTTCTGGGCCTCGCGAGCGACATGCACGATGACTTCCCGGACATGGATCTCGACGCGGTTCTCGACGTGCCCGTTGTGTACGCGTCCGGCCGCAACGGAGCCGCGAGCTGGAACAAGCCGGAGAACGGCACCCTGCCGGATAACGACGACCTCGAGCCGCTGTTCGACGCGATCATCAAGCACATCCCGGCCCCGAGCTACGACGACGAAGCACCGCTCCAGGCGCACGTCACCAACCTCGACGCTTCGCCGTTCCTCGGCCGCCTCGCCCTGCTGCGTGTCTTCAACGGCACCATCAAGAAGGGCCAGACCGTGGCCTGGGTCAAGTACGACGGCAGCGTGCACAACGTGCGCGTCACCGAGCTGCTGATCACGAAGGCGCTCGACCGCTTCCCGACCGAGTCGGCGGGCCCCGGTGACATCGTCGCCGTCGCAGGTTTCGAGGACATCACGATCGGTGAGACGCTCGCCGACCCCGATGACGTGCGCCCCCTCCCGACGATCAAGGTCGACGACCCCGCCATCTCGATGACGATCGGCACGAACACCGGCCCGCTCATTGGCAAGGTCAAGGGCCATAAACTCACCGCCCGCATGGTCAAGGATCGCCTCGACCGCGAGCTCGTCGGTAACGTCTCGATCAAGCTCGTCGACATCGGCCGCCCCGACGCGTGGGAGGTGCAGGGTCGTGGAGAGCTCGCGCTCGCCATCCTCGTCGAGCAGATGCGCCGCGAGGGCTTCGAGCTCACCGTCGGCAAGCCGCAGGTGGTCACCAAGCACATCGACGGCAAGCTCAACGAGCCGTTCGAGCACCTCACGATCGACTCGCCGGAGGAGCACCTCGGCGCTATCACGCAGCTCATGGCAGCCCGCAAGGGCCGCATGGAGACCATGACGAACCACGGCACCGGTTGGGTGCGCATGGAGTTCATAGTTCCCTCGCGCGGGCTCATCGGTTTCCGCACCGAGTTCCTCACCATCACGCGGGGAACCGGTATCGCCAACGCAATCTCGCACGGCTACGAGCCCTGGGCGGGCTCGATCGAGACCCGCACCAACGGCTCGATCGTCGCTGACCGTTCGGGAGCCGCGACCCCGTTCGCGATGACCGCACTGCAGGAGCGCATGTCGTTCTTCGTGGAGCCCACGCAGGAGGTCTACGAAGGCATGGTCGTGGGCGAGAACTCGCGCGCCGACGACATGGACGTCAACATCACCAAGGAGAAGCAGCTCACCAACATGCGCCAGAGCACGTCAGACGTGTTCGAGCGCATGACCCCGTCGCGCAAGCTCACGCTCGAAGAGTGCCTCGAGTTCGCGCGCGAGGACGAGTGCGTCGAGGTGACCCCCGAGGTCATCCGCATTCGCAAGGTCGAGCTCGATTCCAACGCCCGTGCCCGTTCGTACTCGCAGCGCAAGAAGCAGAACGCGTAGGGTCGAAACCCTCATTGTTCGACGGGCACAGCGAGCGATACGCTGTGCCCGTGAAACACATTCAGCGAAGCGCAGTGTTGCCTGGGCATCCGGCAAGCTCACCGCGGCGGGATTCACCGTCCTGCAGGATCGCACGTCGAGCGATGGGTCGTTCGGGGCGTTCCAGAGCGACAAGTACCAGGTTCAGGTCACCGCGACCGACACCGCAGGCTGTCCGAGCGTCTCGTAGGTCGTCGTGCTTAATACAGGAAGAGAACCCATGAACACCAAGCGTTTCACAGTGCCCCTCGCGATTCTTCTCGCGCTCGCGATCACGCCCGTGTTGTCCGGCTGCTTCGGCAACCCGATCCAGCAGATCGTCGAAGGGGCAACTGGCGGTAACGTCGACCTCGGCGGCGCCGGGCTCCCCGACGGCTTCCCCTCAGCCGATGTTCCCCTCGTCGACGGCGACATCATCTATGGCCTGGGCCTCGGCAACGACGACGGCAAAGTGTGGAACGTCACGATCAAGGTGGGCGGGCTCGACGTCGTCGACGACATCAAGTCGAAGCTCGAGGGTGCGAGCTTCACCGCGAACGAGGCTGGCATCGGCGGCGCGACCGAGGACGGCGCGACCCTGCTGTACGACAGCGACACCTACAACGTGCTCGTCGTCGTGAGCAAGGACGCCGACAACGGTTTCGTGGCCAACTACACAGTGAGCGAGATCAAGAAGTAGGTCGGCTAGCGCTAGGCGAACAGCCCCGCGCCCACGTAGCTGGTCTTCGCGGCACCCGGCGGCACCGCGAAGATCGCCGAGCCGACGTGCTTGATGTACTCGTTGAGGGCGTCGCGCGCGAGGTTGCGCTGCACGGCGATGAACTGCTCGGGTGAGCGCTGGAACGAGATGAAGAACAGTCCGGCGTCGAGGCGCCCGAGTTCGTCATTGCCGTCGACGAAGTTGTAGCCTCGGCGCAGCAGTTGCGACCCGCCCGTGGCGGTGGGGTGCGCGAGCCGCACGTGCGCGTCGGCGCCGATGATGTCCTGGCCGGCCGCCCCGGTCGCTGCGAAGTCCGGAGCTGTGAACTCTTTGCCGCCCGAGAGCGGCGCTCCCTCGCCCTTGCTGCGGCCGATCACGGCCTCCTGCTCCTGCAGCTGGGTGCGGTCCCACGCCTCGATGATCATGCGGATCTTGCGGGTCACGAGGTAGCTTCCGCCCGTGAGCCAGTCCGGGCCGTCGCCGGATGCCACCCACACCTGTTCGGCGACCGTGGAGGTCTCCTCCGACTTGATGTTCGCGGTGCCGTCCTTGAATCCGAAGAGGTTGCGCGGGGTGACCTGGGACGTCGAGGTCGACGACGTGCGACCGAACCCGAGCTGTGACCAGCGGATAGAGGCCCGTCCGAAGGCGATGCGGCTCAGGTTGCGGATCGCATGGACTGCAACCTGCGGGTCGTCGGCACAGGCCTGGATGCACAGGTCGCCACCGCCGGATTCGGGGCGCAGGGCATCCCCGCTGAATCTGGGAGGTTTGGCGAGCAGGTCTGGCCTTCGTTCGGCGATGCCGAATCGATCGACGCCATCGTCGGTCGTGAAGAGGGTGGGGCCGAAGCCGAAGGTGATCGTGAGGCCACTCGCGGGCAGGCCGAGCGCCTCTCCCGTGTCGTCGGGGGGAGCCAGCGGCGAGCCGTCGACAGCGCCGTTCTCCGTCACGTCCTGGCCGGCGGTCAGCCGCGCTGCAGCAAACGACCAGTCTTTGAGCAGCTCGATCAGGTCGTCGCGGGTAGTGCCGGCGACGAGGTCGTACGCGGCGAAGTGCAGGCGGTCTTGCGCCGGGGTGGTGATGCCGGCCTGGTGCTCCCCGAAGAAGGGATAGACAGTGCTCACCCCCACGCCGTTAGGGGCGTTGAGCCCGATCGCCGCGACGGTACCGCCGCCGAGGGCAATGCCCGCGGCGCCAGCGCCGACGAGCCCGAGGAGTCCACGGCGTGATAGCCCCGTGGGCTGCGCGTCGGCTTCAGACGCTGTGGACTCCTCGTTCGTCATCCCTGAGTGCTCCTTACTCGCTCAGCCCCAGCACGGTGTGCGTGAGCTTGGAGAGTGGTTCGGCGAGGGCGTTCACCTGGTCGGAGAGCTCCTTGCGCTGAGCCTCGGTGACTGTGCTGTAGTCGACGAATCCGGTCTCGAGCGAGCCGTACTTGGCGAGCAGTGCTTCGAGCGCCGTGAACTCGCTGTCGATGTCCTTCACGAGCGCCGTACCCTCTGCATCCTTGCTCGTCGCGATGTTCTTGACGTTGCCGAAGGCGACCTCAGCGCCCTGCACGTTCGCGTAGAAGTCGTAGAGGTCGGTGTGCGACCACCAGTCCTCCTCGCCCGAGATCTTGCGCACCGCGACCTCGTCGAGCAGGCCGATGCTTCCGTTGCTGATGTCGGCGAGCGAGACCGTGAAGTCCTTGGCGCTCACGAGGTCGGCAAGCTCCTGCACGTCGGCGACGAGACCGTCGGCGTAGGCCGTGCGCTCCTGCGCGGTTGACGGTGCCCAGTCGAGGAACGCCGACTCGCCGTCGGAGTTGAGGGCGCCCTCGGTCGGCGGCCACAGGTCCTTCTCGATGCGGTGGAAGCCCGTCCAGTCGAGACCTTCGGCCACCGCATCCACTTCGCGGTAGTCGATCTTCGGGTCGAGGTCGCCGAACGCCTCGGCGGTCGGCTCGATGCGCTCGTAGGAAACGCGAGCCGACGCGAAGAGCGAGCGGGCGGTTTCGTCGTCACCGGAGGCGTAGGCGTCGGTGAAAGCCTGCACCTGCGGCACGAGCTCGGCCACCTGCGACGTGATGTAGGAGATGTAGTTGGTGACCGCCTGGTCGGTGAGGGCCTGCTCGTCGGCGGACACTGCCGACGCCTCGCCCGTCACCGTGAACTCGGCGACGCCGATCGGCGCCCCGATGAGCTGGAACTTGCACGCCGTGTAGTACGTGCCGGGGCCGAGGTGGGCGACGTAGGAGACGGTCTGGCCGGGTGTGACGTTCTCCTTCTCGCCCACGATGCGCAGCTTGTCTTCCGCGAGGATCTCGAACTCGTTGACGTCGGTGCCCTTGTTGGTGATCGAGAACGTCACGGCGCCCGCGGTTGTCGTGGCTTCGGAGACGACACAGGTGTCGTCGGTCATCTCGACGGTCAGGGCGGCTGCCCCCGCGACGTTGTTCGGTACGCAGCCGGTGAGCACGAGGGCGAGTGCCCCGGCTCCGGCCGCGCCGGAAAGAAGGCGATGACGCATAGGTGTCTCCTGGTGCTGTGTGATCGTGCGGTGTGTTGAGTGGTCAGGCAGTGCGTTCGACGGGCGCGGGCTGCGGCCGCGCCGTCACCTGTCCAAGAAAGAGCGGCGTGACCACGGCGAGGTACAGGGTCCACGCGCCGAACTGGGCCCACGTGGGCTCCGCGGTGAAGTTGAAGAGCCCGCTGAGCACTGTGCCGTACCAACTCGAGGGCGGGATCGCCTGGGCGACGCTGAACGCGGCCTGGCCCGATCCGGGGATCATCCCTGCCTCCTGCAGGTCGCCGACGCCGTAGGAAAGCACGCCCGCCGCGACGAGGATGAGGAAGAGGCCGGTCCACAGGAAGAAGCGCGAGAGGTTGATGCGCACGAGACCGCGGTAGATCAGGTAGGCGATGACGATCGAGACGAGGATGCCGAGCAGGGCGCCGATCGTTCCCATGAGGGCATTGCCGCCCGACGAGACACTCGCCCAGATGAACAGCGCGGTCTCGACTCCCTCGCGGCCGACGGTCACGAAGCCGATCACGACGATGCCAAGGCCGGCGCCCGCGATTGCAGCATCCAGCTTGGAGTGCAGCTCGCGCTTGAGCGCCCGGGCGTGCCTGGCCATCCAGAAGATCATCCAGGTCACGAGTCCGACGGCGAGGATCGAGAGGCCGCCGCCGAGAATCTCCTGCGCCTGGAAACTCAGCCCGTACGGGCCCCACGTGAGGATCGCGCCGACGCCGAGCGAGATCGCTATCGCGGCGCCGATGCCGAGCCAGAGGCGGGGGAGGATGTCCCGTCGCTGCAGCTTGTTGACATAGGCGACGAGGATGCCGACGATCAGTCCGGCTTCGAGGCCTTCACGCAGGCCGATCAGGAGGTTTGCGAGCACGCTGTGCTTTCTGGAAACAGTGCTTTAACGGGAAGAGGTTGGTAAGGCTTACCTAACAACATCGACACTACCTGCCGCCGCGTATCCTGTCTACTTGACGTAGAAGGGGGTCTCGCGATGGCCGACGAACCCGAGCGCGAACCCGAGCGCGAACCCGAGCGCGAACCCGAGCGCGAACCCGAGCGCGTGCTCTTCGTGCACGCTCATCCCGACGACGAGACGCTGTCGACGGGCGCCACGATCGCGACCCTCGTCGAGAGCGGCGCGGTAGTCACCGTGCTGACCTGCACGCGCGGAGAGCTCGGCGAGGTCATCCCGCCCGACCTTCGGCACCTCTCTGGCACTGCCCTTGGCGAGTACAGGCTTGGTGAACTGGATGCCGCGCTCGCGATCCTCGGAGTGGCAGACCACCGCGTGCTCGGCGAGGCGAATGCCCGCTGGGAGGGTCGCGAGCCACGCCAGTACCTCGATTCCGGAATGCGGTGGGGCCCGAACGGCGCCGTGCCGCTCGATTCCGCGGATGCGCGCTCGCTCTCCGTCGCCGAGGTCGGGGAGGTGGCGGCCGATATCGCGGCAGTCATTCTCTCCGTCGAGCCGCACGTGATCGTGAGCTACGCGGCTGACGGGGGCTACGGGCATCCGGACCATGTTCGAGCGCACGAGGCAGCCCGCACGGCCGCAGAGGTTCTCGGGGTGCCGTTCTACATCGTTGACAGCGAGGGCGCGAAGCGCGGGGCTGTTCTGGTTCAACCCGGAGCCGTGATCGAGCGCAAGCGTGATGCGTTGCGGGCATACGCCACGCAGGTCACCGTGACGGGAGACGAGTACTCCCTGTCGTCCGGCGAACCGAAACCCGTAGCGGTCGCCGAGTCGTTCACCCGCCTGCGCCCCGTCGAGCCCTCGTTCGCGGACTACGGTGTGGGCGCGCGCATCGTGACCTTCCTCGTCGCGGGCGCGCTCGGACTGTTCGCCGGTGCGCTGCTCACCGCGACCCACCAGGCGTCGGTGCTCGTGGCGGGTGTTCCGGTGCCGTGGGGGCTCATCGCTGGGCTCGTGATCGTGACCGCGCTGTTCATCGGGCTGAGAATCGTCTTCGAGTCGCGAGTGGTGGCGCTCGCGGCAGGGATCGGCTTCCTCGCGGCCTCGGCGCTGCTCGCGCTGCAGTCGTCGGGCGGATCCGTGCTGGTTCCGGACAACATCGCGGGCTATGTCTGGACTTTCGGCCCCGTGCTCATCGGCACGACCGTGCTGGCGTGGCCGAAGCTGGCGCGTCCGGCAGCGCTCGCCCGTCCGATGGGAGCGGCAGCACGAAGTAATATTGAAGTTCCAGTCGTGAAAGGTCCCGATCCCACGTGACGTACGTCATCGCCCAGCCCTGTGTTGACCTCAAGGACCGCGCCTGCATCGACGAATGCCCCGTGGACTGCATCTACGAGGGCGACCGAATGCTCTACATCCACCCCGACGAGTGCGTCGACTGTGGAGCTTGCGAGCCCGTGTGCCCCGTCGAGGCGATCTACTACGAAGACGACCTGCCCGCCAAGTGGGCCGACTACTACAAGGCAAACGTCGAGTTCTTCGACGAGGTCGGTTCGCCCGGTGGCGCGGCCAAGGTCGGCGTCATCCACAAGGACCACGCTCTCATTGCAGCGCTGCCCGAAGGTGGCGGCTCGTCCGAATGACGACGCGGACGCCGCTCGCCCTGCCCGACTTCCCGTGGGATTCGCTCGTTCCCTATGCCGAGCGTGCGCGCTCGCATCCCGACGGCCTCATCGACCTCTCGGTCGGTTCTCCCGTCGACCCGACCCCCGCGCTCATCCGCGAGGCACTGTCGGCGGCAACAGATGCCCACGCCTACCCCCTGACGTCGGGCACCCCCGCGCTGCGTGAGGCGATCGTCGACTGGTTCGCCCGTCGTCGTGGCGTCGACGACCTCACGGTCGCCAACGTGCTCCCCACGATCGGCTCGAAGGAACTCGTGGCGCTCCTGCCGTTCCTGCTCGGGCTCGGCAAGGGCGACATCGTCGTGCATCCCTCGGTGGCGTACCCGACCTACGCGATCGGCGGTGCGCTCGTGGGCGCGACCGTCGTGGCATCCGACGACCCCGCCGAGTGGCCGGAGGGCACGAAGCTCGTATGGGTTAACAGCCCCGGCAACCCCGACGGCAGCGTGCTCTCGATCGAGCAGCTCAGGGCTGCGGTCGCACGCGCCCGTGAACTCGGCGCAGTCATCGCGAGCGACGAGTGCTACGCCGAGCTCAACTGGAACGGCACGGATTCGACGAGCACCGAGCCCACGCCGTCGATCCTCGACCCGCGCGTGATCGAGGGAGAGCGCGATTCCGTTCTCGCGCTCTACTCGCTCAGCAAGCAGTCGAACCTGGCCGGGTACCGCGCAGCTCTTGTCGCGGGCTGCAGCGACCTCATCACTGAACTGCTCGGAGTGCGCAAGCACATCGGTCTCATCCCGCCAGCACCCGTGCAGGAGGCGATGATCGCGGCCCTACGGGACGAGACGCACGTCGCCGAGCAGCGCGAGCGCTACCGCGCCCGCCGCGCGCTGCTCAAGCCTGCCCTCGAGCGCGCGGGGTACCGCGTCGACGAGAGCGGGGCTGGGCTCTACCTGTGGGTCACGAAGGGGCAGGACTCGTGGGAGACGGTCGCGGAGTTCGCGGACGCCGGGATACTCGTGGTTCCGGGCACCTTCTACGGCGAACATCCGGCGCAACATGTGCGTATCGCCCTGACGGCCTCCGACGCGAGTATCGCTGAGGCCGTCGGCCGTCTCGAACTGTTGGCGTAAGCAGGGCTTTTGGCGTAACTCTCCAATCACGAGGCTGATCCCTTGGGCCTTGCGTCAGTGGTCGTGGGGACTGCGTAAGCTGTAGGCGTGAACGATGCCGCTCCTGCCTCTGACAAGGCCAGCACCGAGAAAGCCACCCTCCATTTCCCGGGAGGATCAGCGGAGTTCCCGATCATCCGTGGCACTGACGGCCACGACAGCATCGACATCTCCACATTCATGAAGCAGACCGGTTTCACGACCCTGGATCAGGGCTTCGTCAACACGGCGTCCACGCGCAGCGAGATCACGTACATCGACGGCGAGAAGGGCATCCTGCGCTATCGCGGGTATGCCATCGAAGACGTTGCGAAGAACTCGACGTACCTCGAAGTGGCCTGGCTGCTCATCTACGGTGAGCTGCCGACGCCCTCTGAACTCTCGGACTTCGACGAGCGGATCCGCCGCCACACGCTCCTGCACGAAGACCTGCGTCGCTTCTTCGACGCGCTTCCGCACAGCGCTCACCCGATGTCCGTGCTGTCGAGCGCCGTCTCCGCGCTCTCCACCTACTACGAGGACTCGCTCAACGTGCACGACCCCGAGCAGGTCGAGATCTCGACGATCCGCCTCCTCGCGAAACTGCCCGTGATCGCGGCGTACGCGCACAAGAAGGCGCTCGGCCAGGCCTTCCTCTACCCCGACAACTCACTGAGCTTCGTCGACAACTTCCTCAAGCTCAACTTCGGCACGATGGCCGAGCCGTACGAGGTCAACCCCGTGCTGAGCACGGCCCTCGACCGCCTGCTGATCCTGCACGAAGATCACGAGCAGAACGCCTCGACGTCGACAGTGCGCCTCGTGGGCTCGACCGAGGCCAACATCTTCGCGTCGATCTCCGCGGGCATCAACGCCCTGTACGGGCCGCTGCACGGTGGCGCGAACGAAGCGGTGCTCAAGATGCTCGCCGAGATCAAGCAGTCGGGCGACGGCGTCGAGAAGTTCGTCGAGCGCGTGAAGAACAAGGAAGACGGCATCCGTCTCATGGGCTTCGGCCACCGCGTCTACAAGAGCTTCGACCCGCGCGCCAAGCTCGTGAAAGAGAGCGCAGACGAGGTGCTGGAGGCCCTGGGCGTCAAGGACGATCTGCTCGACATCGCCAAGGAACTCGAGCACGTCGCCCTCAACGATGACTACTTCATCGAGCGCAAGCTGTACCCCAACGTCGACTTCTACACGGGCGTCATCTACAAGGCGATGGGATTCCCCACGCGCATGTTCACCGTGTTGTTCGCGATCGGCCGCCTTCCCGGCTGGATCGCCAACTGGCGCGAGATGAACGAAGACCCGTACACGAAGATCGGCCGCCCGCAGCAGTTGTACACGGGAGCCGCCGTGCGCGACTGGCCGGCGGGCCGCTAGGGGTCGTCACCGTGGCGTGGTTCCGCAAGTCACGCCGCCGTCTCGATCTCGGGCATTTCGTGGCGCCAGAGCCGCTGCCGCTCGCGAGCTTCGACGAACTCCTCGAGGAGGGCGAGCTGTTGTCTGCAGCAGCCGTGCGCCTCGCGGTCAAGAACCACATCATCACCGGTTCGCTGCGCGACGAACTCGCCTTCGAGGAGGGCCGCTATGTCGCCGCGGTCGCCGACGAGTTACTCGCGCTCGCCGACGAGCGTGACGCCGACGCCGCCCGCATCGCGATCGACCGCGCGGGGGCTGAGCTGCGGCCGGGGTGGGCCGAGCACTTCCACGACTACCGTTCAGCGGATGCCGCGACCCTCGAGCGCCGCGAGGAGTACTCCCGGCGGCTCGCCACGCGCCTGCGCGAGCTCGCGCACGATGACGAGTTCGCCCGAACCACTGCCGCGCGGGCGCAGGAGGCCGCGTGGGACGAGATCGCGGCATCCGTCAAGGCGAGGCTCACTCGGGCCGCCACGATCGCTGACGAGCCGGATTACGTGATCGAACGAATGGATCGGCTGCGCGAACTCACGCGCGATCTCAAGCGGCTCGAGCGCGGCCGCTAGTTGAGGTCGGTCACGGCCAGCTGGATGTTCCGGAACGCGATAGACGCGGGGCCGTTCTTCGACGGCGAGCAGCGGATTCCGAGGGTGAGCTCCGGCAGGTCGTAGTTGGACGCGAACTCGAGGTGCGTCCAGGTTCCGGCCGGCGCCATCGTGCGGCTGCCCTCGAAGAAGTCGAGCCTGCCGCTCGTGTCGACGAGGCCGCAGCGCAGCGTCGACGGCTTCAGTTCATGCGCGGGATCGAACAGCACGTCGAACGCGTACGAGACGTGCACGCGCCCGCCGAGGATCGTCAGATTGCTCACACGCAGGTCGGTGTCTGAGGTGTACGAGCCCTCGAACAGCTTGTCGCCGATCGCGGGCGGTGACGATGACGCGACTACGCGTGAAGCGCACTGTTCAGCTCGATGCCCGTGCCGTTGCGTTGCAGCACCTCGACGGCGCCCGTGAGCGAGTTGCGGCGGAACAGCAGCCCAGGAACGTTGGCCAGGTCGAGCGCCTTGACCGTGCGCGGCACCGGGTTCCCATCCACGACGAGCACCTTCGTCCCCGCCGTGACGTACAGTCCGGCTTCGACAACCGTGTCGTCACCGATCGGGATGCCCACGCCGGAGTTCGCGCCGAGCAGGGCCCGCGCGCCGATCGAGACGCGCTGCGTTCCGCCGCCGCTGAGCGTGCCCATGATCGACGCTCCGCCGCCGATGTCGGCTCCGTCGCCCACGACGACGCCCTGCGAGATGCGGCCCTCGACCATGGAGGTACCGAGCGTTCCGGCGTTGTAGTTGACGAACCCCTCGTGCATGACAGTCGTTCCGGGCGCGAGGTGCGCGCCGAGCCGCACGCGGGAGGCGTCGGCGATCCGCACGCGCTCCGGCGAAACGTAGTCGAGCATGCGCGGGAACTTGTCGATGCCGGTGGTCGCGATTCCCGCGCGCTGCAGTCGCGGGCGCAGGCGGGTGAAGTCGTCCGGATGCACGGGGCCGGCGTTCGTCCACACCACGATGGGCAGGTGCGCGAATATACCGTCGAGGTTGATCGTGTTTGGAGCCACCAGCAGGTGGCTGAGCAGGTGGAGCCTGAGGTAGGCGTCAGAGGTCGAGGCGATCGCGGCATCCAGGTCGATCTCGATCGCGACGAAGTCGAGGGTGACGTTGCGGCGCTCATCGGAGCCCTCGAGGTCTTCGAACTCGGCCGGAGCGATGTGCGGGTCGACTCCGGAGGGGATTCCTCCCAGGTTCGGGCTGGGGTACCAGGTGTCGAGTACGGTTCCGTCCCCGGCGACGGTCGCGAGACCGTACCCCCATGCAGCGCGCGATGTCATGACACCAAGAGTACTTAAACTGGTCAGATGCCCGTTACTGACCCCACGCTCCCGGTGCTCGACCTCGCGGCATCCTCTGTGCACCTCACGCGCCAGCTGTGCGATATTGAGTCCGTCTCCGGCAACGAGCGGGCGATCGCCGACGCGATAGTCGCCTCGCTCACGGGGTTCGACCACCTCGAGATCATCCGCGACGGTGACGCGATAGTCGCCCGCACGTCGCTCGGCCGCGACCGTCGCGTCGTGATCGCCGGCCACATCGATACGGTTCCCGTCAACGCGAACCTTCCGGTGCGCGACGATGGCGGATTCCTCATCGGTCGCGGCACCGTGGACATGAAGGGCGGGGTCGCTGTAGCCCTCAAGCTCGCCGCCGAACTTGTCGCGCCGCCCGTCGACGTGACGTGGATCTGGTACGACCACGAGGAGGTCGACAGCTCGCTCAACGGGCTCGGCCGGCTCGCGGCATCCCGGCCCGACCTGCTCGCGGGTGACTTCGCGATCCTGGGCGAGCCGACGAGCGCGACGATCGAGGGGGGATGCAACGGCACGGCCCGCGCCGACATCCGCCTGCACGGCATCCGGGCTCACAGCGCTCGCGCGTGGGTCGGCCACAACGCTATCCACGACGCGGCACCGGTGCTCGCGATTCTGGCCGGATACGTTCCCGCCCAGGTCGAGGTCGACGGTCTTGTGTACCGCGAGGGGCTCAACGCCGTGGGCATCACGGGGGGCGTCGCGGGCAATGTGATCCCCGACGAAGCTGTCGTGAGCGTCAACTACCGGTTCGCGCCGAGCCGCTCCGCCGAGGACGCGATTGCGCACTTGCGGGACGTGTTCGCGGGCTACGACCTCGAGATCACCGACATCGCACAGGGCGCGCGGCCCGGGCTCGACGCTCCGCTCGCGCAGGAGTTCCTCGCGGCGGTGGGCGGCGTTGCGAGCCCCAAGTACGGCTGGACGGATGTTGCACGGTTCTCCGCCCTCGGCATTCCGGCGGTCAATTACGGTCCGGGCGACCCGCTCAGGGCCCATGCCGACGACGAGCGGGTGGACGTCGAGGAGATCCTGGCGTGCGAGCGGGGGCTGCGGGCGTGGCTGAGCCGCGAGTAGCTATCAAGGTCCGCTACCGCCTCACTCCCTGGTGGGTGAAGGTGATCGTGGTCTTCGTGCTGTCGCGCGTGGTGACCACGGCGATCATGCTCAGCTACGCGGCCCGGCAGGAGTCGAACGCATGGACTGGCGCGCACCCCGGCTACGCCGACTTCGCGTCGATCTGGGACGGCCACTGGTACTACATCATCTCGGTGGTCGGCTACCCGTCCGAGTTGCCGTTGACCGCCGACGGGCACGTGGGGGAGAGCGCGTGGGCGTTCATGCCCGCGTATCCGGCAGTCGTGCGCCTGCTCATGCTCGTCACGGGGCTCGACTTCCCCGTGCTCGCCGTCTTCGTGTCTGTCGCGTGTGCGCTGGGCGCCGCCCTCGTCTTCTACAAGCTCATGAACCTCGTGCTGCCGGGCGGCACCGCACTCTTCTCGGTGGTGCTGTTCTGCGTCGCGCCGCTCTCGCCGATCCTGCAGGTCTCGTACGCGGAGTCGATGCACCTCCTGCTCCTCGCTGCGGCCCTGTACCTGCTGATGCAGCGCCGGTACTGGATGCTGTTGCCGGTGATCGCCGTGATGTCCCTCACCCGTCCGAGCGGGCTCGCGTTCGCGCTGGCCCTCGCGCTGCACGTCGGCTATCGGTTCTGGCGGCACAGCTTCTCGAAGCACGGGCGCGAGGCGTTCCCCGTGGGGGAGCGCGTGGCATCCATGTTCGCCGCCGTGTTCAGCGGGGTGATGGGCCTCGCGTGGGTGCTCATCGCGTGGGCGATCACGGGCTCCCCGACCGCGTACACCGACACCGAGCTCGCGTGGCGGTCCGCGTACATGGGGTACCAGGAGCTCGTTCCGTTCACGCCATGGCTCAAGGCCGCGGGGTTCTGGTCGAGCCACTGGGGGATTCCCCTGCCCATGCTCGTCGTCATCCTCGTGCTCGTCGTGGCTGGCTTCTTCGCTGCGCTGTTCACGCCGTGGGCGAAGCGGCTCGGCGTCGACCTGCGGTTCTGGGCCGCCTCGTACGCCCTCTACCTGCTCGCGGTGTTCTTTCCGCAGTCGAGCACGTTCCGGCTGCTCGTGCCGCTGTTCCCCGCGCTGGGAGCGCTCGCTCAGCCGCGGTCGCCGTGGTACCGCGCGAGCCTCGTCCTGGTGTTCATCGCCGGCCAGGTGGCGTGGGTTCACCTCGGCTGGTGGGTGGACGGATACGACTGGACGCCGCCGTGATCGTTGCAGATCACTCTCCCCGCGCCCCACTAACGAGGGCGGGGGTTTTGGCGCGTTTTCGGGATACGCGGCGAATGAACGATAATGGAGACGTATCTTTGTGAAAGGGGAACGCTCATGGCAGCCATGAAACCGAGGACCGGTGACGGGCCAATGGAGGCTGTCAAGGAAGGTCGCCTCATCATCGTTCGCGTCCCGCTCGAGGGCGGTGGACGCCTCGTGGTGTCAGTCAACGATGCCGAGGCCAGGGAACTGCACGACGCTCTCGCGGGAGTCGTCGCAACCGCATAGCGGTTGACCTTTCTGTCAGTCCGTCAGTTTCGTCATCTGCAGGAGTCCATCTCCTACCGGTGACAGCGCGGTGAGCACGGCGTCGGAACTCGCGATCTCCCTCAGGAGCATCCTGAACCCGGCGACCGTGTCATCGCGCGCTGCGGGGTCGGCGACCCGCCCACGCCACAGCGCGTGCGCGACGACGACGGTTCCGCCGCGACGCGCGAGCCTCAGCCCGTGTTCGACATACTCGATGACGTTGGCCGGGTCCGCGTCGATGAAGACCAGGTCGTAGCTGCTCTCGTTCATGCGCGGCAGCACGTCTTCTGCTCGACCGCCGATCAGCCGGATGCGGTTTGCCGCGACCCCGGCGTCGATGAATCCCTTGCGCGCCACGGTCTGGTAGTCCAGTTCGGCGTCGATGCTCGTGAGTACCGCCTCGTGCGCGCCGCTCAGGAGCCACAGCCCGCTCACGCCAAGGCCCGTGCCCACCTCGATGATGTTCGCGGGGTTGGTCGCCGCGGCGAGCACGGCGAGCTGCGCGCCCATCGCCGGCGTGATGGGGTCGATCCCGACCTCGAGGGAGTGCTGGCGCATGAGCGCGATGTCGGCACGTTCGACGATGAACTCTTCGGCGAACTTCCCGCTCAACAGCTTGTCTGGCACGTCGTAACTCTAGGCGGGCGCAGGGGGCTCGGCGGGTATCCTGAGCGAGTGTCCTTTGGCCTGACGTTCGACAAGCTCCTGATCATCGGGATCATCGCTGTCTTCCTGCTCGGGCCCGAGCGTCTTCCGTATTACGCTTCGCAGCTCGCCCGGCTCGTCAAAAGCCTCCGCGCCATGGCGAACGGCGCCAAGGAGCGCATGCGCGAAGAGATGGGACCGGACTTCGACGACATCGACTGGAAGAAGCTCGATCCGCGCCAGTACGACCCGCGCCGCATCATCCGGGAGGCCCTCATCGACGACGAGCCTGAGCAGCCCGTGGTTACGCCAGCGCGCGAGTCGGCGTATGCGCAACGCCAGCGGTTCCTCGCCGAAGGTCGGCCGGCGCCGTTCGACGCGGAGAGCACCTAAGCGCGTGCTCCCCGCTGAGAGCGCGGCGGATGCCGCCTGGCTCGTCTCCGTGATGACCACGTTCGGCGGCAGGGTCGGCGATATCGCACCGGACGGGTTCGCCGCCTATGCGCGCGTCTTCCACCCGCTGTCGTCCGGATCGTGGGCGGAGGTAGCCTTCGCGAACCAGCGGGCAATGCACCCCGCCGTGCAGTGGGAGCGGATTGCCGCCGACGAGCAGGAGCAGCCCCGGTTCGGGACCCTGGGCGCCGAGCCAGCACGTACTCTTGCGGACATCCTCGCGCTGCACACCGGAACGCCCGACGCATGCTTCTTCGCGATCTGGGAGGGCTGGGGCGGGCTCGAGGTCGACCCGGTGGCTTCCTTTGTCACACTCCCGTACCGGAACTACTGGCTCCATCGGGCACCGGTAGGGGATGCCACGCACTCGTTCGAGTCATTCCCCGACCGTCAGGCCAACCTGTGGTGGCCGGCAGACCATGCGTGGTTCGTCGTGAGCGAGATCGACTTCGACAGCACAGTCGTCGCGGGCTCGCGCGCACTCGTCGACGCGATACTCGCCTCGACGCTCGAAGCGCTCGAAGTGACCGCGGAGACCGATCTCTCCAGCCTCGGGGACACCGTGAACAGCTAACCGGGCCCGAGCTATCGACGGCGCAGTGCCTTGAGCGACTTCAGCAGGAAGATCATCACTCCTGAGAGCCGCAGCCACTCCGGGCCCGTTCGCGGGAGCGTGAGGATGCCCGTCGCCTCGGCGACCGTGCGCGCCTCGACGTAGCGCAGGATGCCCTCCGGTCCGTTGCGACGACCCAGCCCGGAGTGCTTCATTCCTCCTTGCGGGGCGTCGACGCTGCCGAACGACGCGCGGTAGCCCTCGTTGATGTTGACGCTGCCCGCGTCGAGGCGGTCGGCGACGCGGCGGGCACGGGAGATCGACCCGCTGAACACCGAGGCGTTGAGACCGAATTCCGACGCGTTCGCGGCGGCTATGGCCTCCTCCTCGCTGTCGACGATGGCGATCGCCACGACCGGACCGAACGTCTCGTTCGCGAAGCACTCCATGCTGTCAGTGACATTCGTGAGCACTGTCGGTTCGAAGAAGAACGGGCCGAGGTCGGGACGGGCCTTCCCGCCCGCGAGGACAGTCGCGCCCTTCTTGACTGCGTCGTCGACGTGCTTCTGCACGCGCTCGAGCTGGGCGGCGGAGGTGAGCGAGCCGACATCCGTCGTGTAGTCGAGGGCCGGGCCCTGGCTGAGCGACTGAGTGCGTGAGGCGAAGGCGGCAGTGAACTCGTCGGCCACGGCACGTGCGACGTAGATGCGCTCGATCGAGACGCACAGCTGGCCCATCGACGAGAACACGGAGTAGACGGCGTTGGCCGCGGCCGTCGCTGGCTTGACGTCGTCGAGAACGATGAGCGGGTTCTTGCCGCCGAGCTCGAGTGAGGCGCCAGTGAGGGTCGACATCGCGCGCTCGCCGACGCTGGTTCCGGTCGCGCTCGATCCGGTGAATGCCACGTAGTCGGCGGCGTCGACAACTGCGTTGCCCACGGTGTTGCCGTCACCGGCGACAACTGCCCACAGGGCGGCGGGAACCCCAGCCTCGATGAACGCGCGGCGCGAGGAGAGGATCGAGAGCGCGCCCTGGTTGTCTGCCTTCTGCACGACGGCGTTGCCTGCCGCGAGGGCGGGGACGACGTCCATGATCGAGAGTGCGATGGGGTAGTTCCACGGCGTGACGATGCCGATGACGCCTTTGGGCTTGTAGCCGACGCGGGTGCGCACGACTGTCGGGATGCCCGCCCGGCGGTACTTCGTCCGCAGCACGCTGCGCGCCGAGACCGCGTAGTACCGCGTCACCGACGCGCTCTGGAACACTTCCTCGAACGCCTGCCCGCGAGTCTTGCCCGACTCGGTCTGGAGGATGTCGAGCAGTTCCTCCCTGCGCTCGAGCAGGAGGTCGTGCGCCCTGAGCAGCACCGCGCGGCGGTGGGCGAAGCCGGCCTCGCGCCATGACTTCTGCGCGATGCGGGCTGCGGTCGCGGCATCCGTGACGTCCTGTGCCGATGAGAGCGGAAGATCGTGCAGCACCTCGCCCGTGAAGGGTGCGATGACCGGCACGGTCTTCCCGGTAGTCGTGGAGAGATCGGCCACGAGGTCGCTGACGAGGGGAGCGGTAAGCGTCGATGCCATGGCCCGAGTTTATGCCCGCTAGGCTCGCGGAATGGAGAGCGTTCTCACCCGTAAGACCATCGCCACCTATGCCATCGGTTCTCTCGGGACTGGCGGGTTCGCGACGCTCCCCGGGCTCGTGCTCGTCATCTACATGACCGACACGCTCGGCATCGCGGCGCTCGCCGCCGGCATCCTCGTCACCGTCGCCAAGGTGTGGGACGTGATCATCGATCCCGTCATCGGCGCGCGCAGCGACCGCAGCCTCGCGCTGCGCGGGTCGCGGCGCCCGTTCATGATCCTCGGAGCGCTCGCGTTGCCGGTGTTCTTCATCCTCACCTTCGCGGTGCCGGCGGGGATCGGCCCGATTGCCTCGGGCGTGTGGGTGCTGCTCGCATTCCTGGTGACGGCTACCGCGTTCAGCCTGTTCCAGGTGCCGTACATCGCGCTACCCGCCGAACTCGCGACCGGATACGACGACCGCACGAAGCTCATCTCGGCTCGCGTTGTCGTGCTCACGCTCGCGATCCTGCTGTTCGGCGCGGGTGCGCCCGAGATCCAGAAGGCGTTCACGAACCCGTACACCGGGTACCTCGTCATGGCCGTCGTGGCCGGGCTCGTCATCGGCTGCGGGATGCTCGTCTCCTCGTTCGTCGCCAAGCGGGGCACGCCGACCACGGCGGCGACCTTCTCGATCCTCGACAACTACCGCACAGGGATCGCCGCGCTGCGCCGCAGCCAGCCCTTCCGGTCACTGCTCGCGACGTTCCTCCTGCAGGGGCTCGCGACCGGGCTCATGCTCGCGGGAGCCGCCTACCTCTCCAAGTGGGTGCTCGGCACCGGCGTCACGTTCCTGTTCCTCTCGCTCATCGCCCCCGCGATCATCTGCGCCCCGCTGTGGGCGATCATCTCGCGCCGCATCGGCAAGGAGCGCGCGTTCACGATCGCCTCGGTACTGTTCGGCCTCGCGGCGCTGTCGATGGTGCTGCTCGTGTGGTTCCCGGGAATGTGGGTCTACGCCCCGGTTGCGCTCGCGGGAGCCGGCTACGCCGGCATGCAGTCCCTGCCGATGTCGATGCTGCCGGACGTCATCTCGCACGATGCCGATCGCCACGGCATCGGCAATGCGGGAACGTTCGGCGGGGTGTGGACCGCGGGGGAGACGACCGGCATGGCGCTGGGTTCCACAGTGCTGACCATCGTGCTCGCGGCATCCGGCTATCTCGAAGCGGTTGCGGGGCAGGTCGTCGTGCAGCCGCCGACGGCGATCACGGGAATCATCCTGAGCTTCAGCATCGTGCCTGCCGTCATCATCGCCCTCTCGCTGTGGTCGTTCTCGCGGTATCCGTTGCGAAAAGCGGACATCGACGAGCTGGCAGCCAGGACCATCGCATGAAGTTCGCCGAGGAGCCCGCCGCGATTCTCGCGAGGCTCGACACCCTGCGCGCCGCCGACGCACCCACACATGGCGGTCATGTTCTTTCGTACGTGTATGACTCAGGGCTGGCCGAACTCGACGAGCTCGCGGCGGCGGCGATCCGCGCAGTGCAGCCGGTCAACGGGCTCGACCCCACGACGTTCACGTCGGTTGCCGTCATGGAGGGCGAGGTCGTGGCGTTCGCGCGCGAGCTGCTCAACGGTTCTCAGGAGGTTGTGGGAAGCGTCACCACGGGAGGCACGGAAAGCTGCCTACTCGCGGTCAAGACTGCTCGCGACAATCACCAATTCTCCGGAAAAGCGCGACTACTCGCGCCGGTCACCGTGCACGCGGCGTTCCAGAAGGCCGCGCACTACTTCGGGCTGACTCTCGATCTCGTGCCCGTCGGCCCCGACGGCCGCGCCGACGCGCAGGCCATGATCGACCGGATGGGGCCGGATGTGGCACTCGTCGTGGTGTCCGCGCCCAGCTACCCGCACGCAGCCCTCGACCCGATCGCCGAGGTGGGGGCAGCTGCGGCTTCCCGTGGCATCGCGTGTCACGTCGACGCGTGCATCGGCGGCTGGGTGCTCCCGTTCTGGAGCGGCCTCGAACCGTGGGACTTCCGCGTGCCCGGGGTCACGAGCGTGAGCGCCGACCTGCACAAGTTCGGCTACGCGCCCAAGGGTGTCTCGGTGCTCCTGCAGCGCGGACGCGACAGGCAGCGCGCCCAGTTCTTCACCACGACGCGCTGGCCCGGGTATCCGGTCGTGAACCCCACGATGCTCGGCTCCAAGTCGGCGGGGGCACTCGCGGCGGGCTGGGCCATCACGCACGCGCTCGGGCGCGACGGGCTCGGCGAGCTCGCGGCATCCTGCGAGCGGTCGACCGCGGCGCTCGTCTCGCTCATCGATTCGATCGACGGCCTGCGCGTCGTCGGCTCGCCGGTGGGGCCCCTCATCGCGGTTGCCATGGATGCCACGGCTCCCGCCGACCGTCGGGTCGACCCGCACCACTGGGCGGACCAGGTGCGCAGCCACGGTTGGCTCCTGCAGCTGCAGCCCGGTCTCGCGCAGTCGGACGGTTCCGTGCTGCCGCACACCACCCACCTCACGATCACCCCCGTGACCGAGGCGGTGCTGCCGGAGCTCTCCGCGGCACTCGTCGCGGCGGCGGACGAGGTGCGGGGCATCCCGACCGTCACGCCCGCGGATGTACTCGGGGCGCTGCCGTCGTCGCTCGTAGCGGGACTCTCGTCCCCGGACGCGCCGCCGCTCGACTCGGAGTCGGCATTCGCGATCCTCGCGAGCATCGGCCTCGTGTCGTCGGAGTCGGGCGGCCTGCCCGACCGCATGGCACCGTTCCTCGCGCTCGTGGCCGCGCTGCCCGCGCCCCTCACGGAGCGGCTGCTCACCGAGTTCATCGCGCGGGTGGTCGAGCCGCGCGGCTAAGCCGTCTCGTGCGCGCTCTCGAAGCGCTCGGCCTCCGCCTGCAGCGCCTCGACGACAGCGCGCACGGAGGGCCGCTCGGCCCGGTCCGGCCGCAGGAGCGCCGAGATGAGGCGCGAGGCCCGCACCCCCTTGAGCGGTCGGGTGATGAGGCCATTCTCCCGATCGCGCGTCGTGAACCGGGGAAGGATGCCGATCCCGTGCCCCGCGGAGACGAGTGATTCGACGATGCCGTTGTCCGCGAACCGCTGGATTACGTGTGCTGGGGTGCCGTTCGCCGCCTCGATCCCGCGCAGGATGCGATCGAACGGGAGGCCAGCGGGTGTGCCGATCCACGTCTCGTCCGCGAGGTCGGCCGGGGTGAGCACGGCTTTGTTGCCGAGTGGGTGCCCCTCGGGCAGCGCGATGTCGAGCGGCTCGCGCATGAGCTGGACGACGGTCACGCGTTCGGCCCAGGACGGGAGCACTCCCGGTGAGTCGGCGACCACCACGTCGAAGTCGGAGGTGAGGCTCGCGATGTCGGTCACGTGGGAGTCGAGGTCACGCGCGTGCAGGGTGAGCTCCGGCATCCCGTCGATCGCGGTGAGGAGACCCGGGAGCAGCATCTGCCCGCCCGTGGGGAAGATCGTGAGCGTGACCTCGCCGCGCGGCTGGGAGCGGAACTCCTCCCACAGCGCCTCCGCCCGTTCGATCGCGGTCGCGACATCGGTCGCCGTGCGAGCCAGCGCTCGGCCCGCCGAGGTGAGCACGATGCCCCGCCCGGCCCGCTCGGTGAGCGGAACACCGGCCTCCCGCTCGAGGATCTTGAGCTGCTGCGACACCGCCGACGCCGTGCGGCGTGTGGCGAGCGCGACTGCCGTGATGCTGCCGCGATCGGAGAGCTCCCTGAGGAGCTCGAGGCGGCGAATGTCCATGTAGTCAGAATATACTTAAGGCAAGCTACAGAGTCACCTAAGTTTTGTGTTCTTGTTCTACATGGTTGACGCAGACGACACTTGAGCTATGTCAATCGATCTCGTCATCCTCGCGGCGCTCGCCGTCGCGGGAATCGCCGGTTCCGTGCTCGCTGTCGCGCGCGACGGATACCAGCGCATTCCGAACCGTCGCTCCTAACCCGAGCCACCGGCCGCGCTCGTCATGAGCCGGGCGGTCACGCCACGCCCCGCTCACCCGAGTGGGGCGTTCTGCGTTAACCGCGGACACAACCTAGGTGACGCTCAAGCCCAGCTTGCGGCCGGAGAGGCCGCGGGCGCGGGTCGCGAGCGCGGCGGCGACTCCCACGATGGCGACGGCGGCCGGGTCGGCGGGATGCCCGAGCACCACCGGGAGTCCGGCGTCCCCGCCCTCGCGCAACGCGAGACTGAGCGGGATGGAGGCCAGGAGGGGGACGTCGAGGCGCGCCGCGGCATCCGTGCCCCCGCCGGAGCCGAACAGCTCAAGGATGCTGCCATCGGGCTGGGGGAGGCCCGCCATGTTCTCGATCACGCCGATCACGGTCTGGCCGGTCTGGCGCGCAACGAGTCCGCTGCGCTCCGCGACCTGGGCCGCGGCGGCCTGCGGGGTCGTCACGACGATGACCTCGGCCTGGGGCAGCAACTGCCCGAGAGAGATCGCGATATCACCCGTGCCGGGAGGCAGATCGAGCAGCAGCACATCGAGATCGCCGAAGAAGACGTCGGTGAGAAACTGCTGGAGGGTGCGGTGCAGCATGGGTCCGCGCCAGGAGACCGCCGTGTTGCCCTCCACGAACATGCCGATCGAGATGACCTTCACGCCGTGGGCGACGGGCGGCAGGATCATGTCGTCGACCTGGGTGGGCTTGGCGCCCGCGACGCCCAGGAGGCCCGGGATCGAGAAGCCGAAGACGTCAGCGTCGACGATCCCCACGCGCAGTCCGCGTGCCGCGAGCGCGACGCCGAGGTTGGCGGTGAGGGTCGACTTACCGACGCCGCCCTTGCCGCTCGAGATCGCGTAGATGCGGGTGAGTGACTCGGGACCGAACTGCAGAGTCTTGGGTCGACCGCCGCGTAACTTCTCGGTGAGGGCGGCGCGCTCCTCGCGTGACATCACGGAAACCTGCACATCGACGCTCGTGATGCCGGTCGAGAGTGCGGCTTCGCGGACGTCGCGCTCGATCGTGTCTGCGGCGGGGCAGCCCACGATCGTGAGCTTGAGGGCGATCGTCGCCGTGCCGCCATCGACAGTCACGCCCCCGATCATGTCGAGCTCGGTGACGGGGCGGCGGATCTCGGGGTCGATGACGCGGGCCAGTGCGGCGCGGATGCTGGCTTCGAGAGCCTCAGACGGCGGGCTTGTCATTGTCTTTGTCGAGTTCCTCGAGCAGCGACCTCAGCTCGGAGCGGATGAACTCCTTGCTCGCGAGGTCGTTCATCGCGAGGCGCAGCGCCACGACCTCGCGCGCGAGGTACTCGGTGTCGTTGAGGTTGCGTTCGGCGCGCTGGCGATCCTGTTCGATCGTCACGCGGTCGCGGTCATCCTGCCGGTTCTGGGCGAGCAGGATGAGCGGGGCTGCGTAGGAGGCTTGCAGCGACAGGATGAGCGTGAGCGCCGTGAATCCGATCGCCGCAGAGTCGAAGCGCCAGTTGTCGGGCGCGACTGTGTTGTAGATCATCCAGAGGATGACGAATATCGAGAGCCCGAACAGGAACCAGGGCGTGCCCATGCCGCGCGCTATCGACTCAGTGAAGCGGCCGAAGCGGTCCCGGCTCTGGAAGAGGGGGATGCCCTGGCGCATGCCGCGCGGCAGGTCGAGGCGCGACTCACTGCGCGCGGTGCGGCGGTTACTGTCGCGTGCCACGGGATGCCCTCCTCACCTGGGGTGTTGTTACGAGTTTGGATTCCTCTTCGTTCGTACTTCGCCAGTCGTCCGGCAGCAGATAGTCGAGGACATCGTCAATGGTCACCACCCCGACGAGACGGTGGTTCTCGTCAACGACGGGAACCGAGACGAGGTTGTAGCTGGCAAGGATGCGCGACACCTCGGCCGCGCTCGTGCCCGACTGCACGGGCTCCAGCGTCGAGTCGATCAGCGCGCCGAGGCGTTCGTTCGGCGGGTACCGCAGCATGCGCTGGAAGTGCACCATTCCGAGGAAGCGACCAGTGGGCGGCTCGTACGGGGGCAGCGTGACGCAGATCGCGGCGCCGAGCGCTGGGGCGAGCTCGTGCCGGCGGATGAGGGCGAGGCCTTCGGCCACCGTCGCGTCGGCGGAGACGATGATCGGCTCGGTGGTCATGAGGCCGCCAGCGGTGTCTGGGGCGTAGGAGAGCAGGAAGCGCACATCCTCAGCCTCCTCGGGCTCCATCAGGTCGAGAAGGGTCTCACCGCGCTCGTCGCTCAGGTGGGCGATGAGGTCTGCCGCGTCATCCGGTTGCATCTGGTCGAGCACGTCGGCGGCGCGATCGTCGTCGAGCTGGTTGAGGATGTCAACCTGCTCGGTCTCGGGCATCTCTTCGAGCACGTCGGCGAGGCGGTCGTCGCTGAGCTCCTCGGCGACCTCGAGCATGCGCTGCTCCGGCAGGTCGAGCATGGCGTTGGCGAGGTCGGCAGGCAGCATGTCAGCGTAGCTCGCGACGAGCTGCGTGGCGGACTGCGATTCGCCCGAGGTCTGCTTCTCGATGATGTCTGACCACGCCGCGAAGACCGTCGGTCCCTTGGCGAAGAGCGCAGCATTGGTCTTCGGGCGACGCAGGAACGCCTGAGTCACTTCCCACTCGCCGAGAGCGGTCTCCTCGACCGCGACATCCTCGATGTTCGCCTCGCCGGAACCGTCGCGCAGGCGCACCGTGCGGCCGAGCAGTTCGGCCATGACACGAACCTCGCCGCCGCGCTGCTCGAACCGGCGCAGGTTGATGAGGCCCGTGGTGATGATCTGGCCGGAGCCGATGCTCGTGACGCGGCCGATCGAGAGGAAGACGCGGCGCTTGCCCGGAACCTCGAGCACGAAGCCCACGACGCGCGGACCGCCCGCGGTGCGATAGACGATGAGGACGTCGCGCACCTTGCCGACGCGGTCGCCGTTGGGGTCGAAAACTGAGCACCCGACCAAACGGGCGGCGAAGACTCTCGACGTGCTCATGGCTCGAGTTTACTCAAGCGGGCACCTGCCCTCGCATGGGACAATGGTCGGGTGACCAACCCCAGCGCTTTCGGCCGTCGCGGCCCCGCCCTCCCGTCCATCCCGAAAGGCGATGTTCTCGGGACCTACGACACCTATCTCGAGGCGCAGGGAGTCGTCGATCGGCTTGCCAAGGCAGACTTCGAGGTTGCCAAGCTCTCGATAGTGGGCAACGACCTCAAGACCGTCGAGCGCGTGACCGGCAAGCTCACCTACGGGCGCGCGGCGCTCGCAGGCGCGGCATCCGGTGCCTGGCTCGGCCTGTTCTTCGGGCTCATCCTCACGATCTTCACGGCGCCGACCGCGGCGACCTTCGGCTTCGTGGGCGCTGCTGTGCTCATCGGTGCCGGTTTCGGCGTGATCTTCGGCATCGTCACGTACGCGATCAATCGTCGTCGTCGCGATTTCACCTCGACGCACCAGGTGCTCGCCTCGAACTACCAAATCATCATCGACCCCGAGCTCACGGCGAAGGCGCAGCAGACGCTGCAGTCGCATCCGGCGGAGTAGCGGGGCGCGCTCGGTTCTGTCCCGCCAGGCTGAGCGCAGTCGGCCGCGCGGAGGTTTGCGCTCGGCGCGGAGGTACTTCAGCGAGGGCGGCGAACGTCCGCGCGCTCACCGTTTGTAGGACGGCGTGGGGCGTGGGGGCAGCGTCCTACACGCGGTGAATGGCAGAGGCAAGAGGTCGGGTTGTCGCCCGGGCGTGTCTAGCCTGGAGTCATGAGCGACATAGGGATCGTGCGAGAACTGCAGGCCCATTTCGACGCCCAGGATGCCGACGAGGTCGCGGACACCGGTGAGCGCTAGCGCAACGCCGAGGTGCTCACGGTGCGACAGACGACACGACGCTCAACGCTTATGACGAGGCCCTGGTCGAGGGCGAGATGGGCGATCGCGCGATGGGTGCGGCGTTCTGTACCGTCAGCGGAACAGCGGGATCCCCCGTGCTGCTCGACTACCAGTTCCTGCCGTAGATCACCGACCGGCCAGCCACGCCTCGACCTCGTCGGCGGTGCGCGGGATGCCCACTGACAGGTTCTCCGCGCCTGACTGGGTCACGAGGATGTTGTCTTCGATGCGCACGCCGACACCGCGGTACTCCTCGGGCACCGAGAGATCGTCGGGCTGGAAGTAGAGCCCGGGCTCGATGGTGAAGACCATGCCCGGCTCGAGGACTCCCTCGAGGTAGAGCTCTCGGCGAGCCGCGGCGCAGTCGTGCACGTCGAGCCCCAAGTGGTGGGACGTTCCGTGCACCATGTAGCGGCGGTGGTACTGGTGTTCCGGCTGCAGGGACTCCTCGGCGCTCACCGGCAGGAACCCCCACTCGGAGGTCTTCGCGGCGATGACCTTCATGGCTTCGGCGTGGATCTCGCGGAACTTGATGCCGGGCTTCACGATCGCGAACGCGGCATCCGCCGCCTCACGAACCGCCTCGTACACGCGGCGCTGCACCTCGGTGAACGTGCCGTTGACGGGCAGTGTGCGCGTGATGTCGGCCGTGTAGTAGCTGTCGAGCTCGATTCCCGCGTCGATGAGGATCAGGTCGCCCGGCACGACGGGGCCGTCGTTGCGCGTCCAGTGCAGAATGCACGCGTGCGGTCCGGATGCCGCGATCGTGTCGTACCCGACAGTGTTGCCCTCGGCTCGGGCGCGGCGGTTGAACGTTCCCTCGACTAGGCGCTCTCCACGCGAGTGCGCGGTGATGTCGCCGAAGTCGGCGATCACGTCGTCGAAGCCGAGCTTCGTTGCATCCACGGCTGCACGCATCTCGGCGACCTCGAACGCGTCCTTCACGAGGCGCATCTCGCTCAGGTCTCGGGAGAGTTCCGTGTCGCCGTCGGTCTCCAACGACTCGGAGTCGGCGGTGAGCAGCCTGCGCCCGTCGACCTGGTCGGTGATGTCGCGATCGGCGTCGCGCAGGATGAGGGTGTCGGCGTCGACCGCGTCGAGCACTGCAGCGAACTCGCCGAGACCGGCGGTCGCGAGGCCGAGGTCGGCCGCGACGTGCGCGAGGGAGGGGCGCGGGCCGATCCAGAACTCGCCGATCTCCGGGTTCGCGTAGAACTCGTCGGAACTGCGACCCGCGGGCTCCCGGAAGTACAGGGTTGCGACGTGGCCCTCGGCCGTGGGTTCGAGCACGAGCACGCTGCTCGGGACCGAGTCCGAGCCCCAGCCCGTGAGATGGGCGAATGCGGAATGGGCGCGGTACGCATAGTCGGTGTCGTTCGAGCGAACCTTGGCGCCACCGGCGGGGAGGATGAGTCGCTTGCCCGGGTGCATGGCCGAGATCCTGGCTCGACGCTCGGCCGCGAACGGCGCCTGGTCGCGCGGCGCGGGGAGGGCATCCGGGCGCTCTGCCCACTGCGAGGAGATGTACTGCGCGAACGTCTCGGACACCGGAGTCGTCGAGCGGTTGGACGTGGCGCGGGGAGCTTTGGAGTCAGCCATTCAGCTATTCTCCTCCGAAAGTCAGCCCGCGGGGGAGAGCTGCGCGAGCACCGGCCGGTGGTCGCTGCCGTAGCCGTCGTGCGACTGGATGACGCGCATTCCGGTCACGCTCCAGTGGGGCGTCGACATCACATGGTCGATGGGAGCGCCGAGCAGGGCGGGCAGAGCCGCGGGCCAGGTGCCGACCGCGGCGTTGCCCGTGGCATCCGCGGCGTCGGCGCAGTCACCGATCGCGGCGCCCGCGCTGGTCGCGAGGCCGGAGTAGTGGTCGAGGGTCGAGTTGAAGTCGCCGACCATGATCACGTTGTCGCTCGCGCACGCACCCTTGAGCCACTGCAGGTCGTCGCGCCAGTGCTGCATCTCGCCCGGGATGGGGGCGACTGCATGCACAGCGACGATCGTCGGCCCGGTGCCGTCCTTGGGCGTCGCGACGATGCTCGGGAGCACGGAGGTCGTCACCGCAGACTCATCGGCCTCGTACTCGCCCAGGTCGACGCTGATCAGCAGCGTGGTCGAGCGGGCCTTCGAGATCTCGTCGTAGGCGGCGGTGAAGAGCGCCATGGGCTTGCCTGCGTCGCCCATGAGCTCGGCTACGTCGAGCCCTGTCGTGCGCGATGTCTCGGGCAGAACGACGATCTCGGCGCCCGTGTCGAGCGCGAGCGCGGCAATGACGTCGGAGCCAGGGGCGTCGCCGAGGGTGTTCCAGCTCAGCACAGTCACGTCGTTGTCGGTCGACGACTCGAAGCCGGGGTTGCCGAAGCCCCGTGTCGACAACACAGCGGCTGTCACGAGCACGAAGACGAGCATGGCGATCGCGAGGGATGCCGCGAAACGGCGCGCCGCGCCGGAGATCAGGGCCGCGAGAGTGAACCCGAGCACGAGCACGAGAGCGACGGCTGCGGCGAGCCCGCGCAGCGACACCACTTGCGCGACGACGGGAGCGTTGGCCAGCGCGAACACCTGCGGCCACAGCGCGACGATGAGCGCGGCGCCCACGGCGAGGATGACGACGGCGGCGAGGAATCTGCGGAACATGGCGGGCCGAGCCTAACCCAGCGGCCCGCGCAATAGGCTGGAGGGATGCCCGACGGTCCGATCGACCTGCACACTCACAGCTCAGTGTCCGACGGCACCGAAACGCCCACGCAGCTCATGCGCGCGGCGCTCGCCGCGGGGCTCTCCACGGTCGCGATCACCGACCACGACTCGACAGCGGGTTGGCACGAGGCGTTCAGCGCTGCCGCGGGTACCGGTCTCACGGTCATCCCGGGCATGGAACTCAGCACCAACTACGGTCCCGCGAGCGTGCACGTGCTCGCCTACCTGTTCGACCCGAACAACGGGGAGGTCGTCGCCGAGACGGCGCGCATCCGCGACGGCAGGCTGCACCGCGCCGAGCGCATAGTCGAGCGCATCGCCGCCGACTACGACCTCACGTGGGACGACGTGCTCGCCGAGGCCTCCGACGGCACAACCCTGGGCCGCCCGCACATCGCTGACGCGCTCGTGCGCAAGGGCCACGTAGCCAACCGCAGCGCAGCGTTCGAGAGCATCCTGCACTGGCGCGGCGGCTACTACGAGAAGTACTACGCGCCATCGCCGCTCGAGGGCGTGCGGATGATCGTCGGTGCGGGCGGGGTTCCCGTGCTCGCGCATCCGGCGACTCACGGTCGCTATCGGGCCATGGATGACACGGTCATCGGCCAACTCGCCGACGAGGGACTCTTCGGCCTCGAGGTTGGCCACCGCGACAACACCGACGACGGCAAGCGGCGCCTCGTGAAGCTCGCGAAGAAGTTCTGCCTCGAGATCACGGGCTCGAGCGACTACCACGGGGCGGGCAAGCCGAACCGGCTCGCCGAGAACACCACGAGCCCCGAGGTTCTCGCCAAACTTGTAGCGCGCGCGACGGGCTCGACGCCGTTCTACGGTTAGCCCGGCCCGATCCCATCTCGCCAATCTGCGGGCAGGTTGTTGAGATGGGCGCAAAGGTACGCGCACCTTGCGAGTCTGGCCGCAGTTCGCGTCGTGAAAGCCCCGACGAGGCCGACCGGATGCCCTAGCTGGTGGGCGCGGTGTTGCCCGGGGTACCCGAGCCGCCGCGGCGAGTGCGTGTGCGACGACGACGGGTCGCCGAAGCGCCGTCGTGCGTGCCGCCACCCTCAGCGCTCTCGCGCGTGACGTCCGTCGTGCGAGGAGGGCGCGAGCCGGTCTGAGCCGGACGACCGACGCGGTCTCCGCCGCTGCGACCGCCGCCGCTGCCGCCACGGCCGCTGTCGCGACCGGCCGACGCGGGCGCCGCCTCGCGGGCGCGGGCGGGCGGGGCGCCGGGCAGACGGCCCTTGGTGCCCTCCGGAATGTCGAGGTCGGTGTAGAGGTGCGGCGACGAGGAGTAGGTCTCGGTCGGCTCCGGGATGCCCATCTCGAGCGCACGGTTGATGAGCGACCACTTGTGCATGTCATCCCAGTCCACGAACGTGACCGCGATACCTGTCTTGCCCGCGCGGCCGGTACGGCCGGCGCGGTGCAGGTAAGTGTCGTGATCGTCGGGAATCGTGTGGTTGATGACGTGGGTGACGTCGTTGACGTCGATACCTCTTGCCGCGACATCCGTCGCAATCAGGATGTCTTTCTTGCCGGCCTTGAACGCGGCCATGGCGCGCTCGCGCTGCTCCTGGTTGAGGTCGCCGTGCACGGCTGCAGCGTTGAAGCCGCGGTCGTTGAGTTCTTCGACGAGCTTGGCAGCGGCGCGCTTGGTGCGCGTGAACACCACGGTCTTGCCGCGACCCTCTGACTGCAGGATGCGCGCGATGACCTCGTCTTTGTCGAGCGAGTGCGCGCGGTAGACGACGTGCTTGATGTTGGCCTGCGTGAGGCCTTCGTCGGGATCGGTCGCGCGAATGTGGATCGGGCGGTTCATGAAGCGGCGCGCCAGGGCCACGATCGGGCCGGGCATCGTCGCGGAGAACAGCATGGTGTGGCGCGTGGGCGAGGTCTGCGCGAAGAGCTTCTCGATGTCGCTCAGGAAGCCGAGGTCGAGCATCTTGTCTGCCTCGTCGAGAACCATCACCTTGACGTCCTTGAGGGACAGCAGGCGCTGTGACGCGAGGTCGAGCAGGCGACCGGGTGTGCCGACGACGACCTGTGCACCGGCCTTGAGCTCTTCGACCTGGCCCTCGTAGGCCTTGCCGCCGTAGATCGCGGCGATCTTGGTCTTGCGGTTTGAGGCGGCGAGCACGAGGTCTTCCGCGACCTGTACGCACAGTTCGCGCGTGGGCACGACGACGAGCGCCTTGACTCCGGGCTCGGGGTCGATACCGAGCGACTGGAGGAGGGGGAGACCGAAGCCGAGCGTCTTGCCCGTGCCGGTCTTGGCCTGGCCGATGATGTCCTGGCCCGCGAGCCCCATGGGGATCGTCTGGGTCTGGATCGGGAAGGGCTCAATGATGCCCTTGGTGGCGAGAGCGTCGACCATGTCCTGGTCGATATTCAGATCTGAAAAAGTCACTGTAGTGCGCGTCCAATTTAACACAGGGCCTTTGCAGGCAACGAGGTACGCCCGTTCTGTCCTGGGGCGCAGGACCTCCGCCAGAAATGGGAGGTATGGGCCTCAGTTTAGCCGGTCGCAACCCCGACAGCCCCGCAGGCGCCCTGCGATGCTCCTAAGCTTGCGTCGTGGCTAACTGGTTTTCGCGCGCACCCCGGCGCATCGAGGTGCCCCGGCTGCGGTCGCGTGCTGACGACCAGGTGACGACGAAGGTCGACCTCGTCGAGTTCACTCCCGACCTCATGGGCTACCTCGGGCGTGCCGCTTACGTTGAGCTCACGCTCTTCGAGAACCTCTCCCGCGCCATGTCGAGCGCTCCGTCGACGTCGGCGAAGACGGCGATCGGACGGGCTGCCGAGCTCTCCCTGGGGAAGCACCGGATGCTCGTCGACGAGATCACGCGCGCCGGCGGCGACCCCGCCGAGGTCATGGAGCCCTTCTCCGCCGATGTCGACAGGTTCGAGCGCGCGACCCACGGCGCGGATTGGTTCGAGGCTCTCGTCACGTGCTACCTCACGGCGGGCTTTCTCGACGACTTCTTCGCGCGTCTCGCGCTGGGTCTCCCGGCCGATTCGGGCAAGCGCATCGCCGCGATCTTCACTGGAGAGTCGGGCGAAGGCCTTCTCGCCCAGCTCCTGCAGGACGCGATCGAGGAGAACCCGCGGCTCGCGTCACGGCTGGCCATGTGGGGCCGCCGCCTGGTGGGCGACACGATGCTCGTGGCGCGCTCGTCTCTGCTCTACACCGAGAACCACAAGTCCGACGAGGCCCGCATCGAGCCGGTCTTCACCGAACTCATCGCCGCGCACACGCGGCGTATGGATGCGCTAGGCCTTACCGCTTGAGGTTTTGAAGCCGGCCAGTTGGTGCAGCTTCGCGGCATCGTGCTCGATGCGGCGGCGGGGCACCACGAGGGCGAGCGCGAGGGCGACGAGGAATGCCGCGCCGAGTGACGCTACCCAGATCCAGGTGCCGTCGAAGCTCCAGCGCACGGCCCAGAGCGTCGCGACCCACACGACCGCTGCCGTGATGCCGGCCGCGGCGGGCAGCAGGAAGAGTCCGTACGTGCCGCGCTTCGGCAGCAGGTAACGCACGATGGCGCCGAGTCCGGCGGCCACGACGATCACGAACAGCAACTCCATGGCGGTCTACTTCCGGGTCAGGCGACGAAGCCCACGCGACGCGACTCTTCCGAGCCGATCTCGAGGTAGGCGAGAGAGGCGGTGGGAACAACGTAGACGTTGCCCTTGGCGTCGACGAGCTTGACGAACTTGGCGTCGGCTTCGAGCACGTCCGCGACGATCTTCTCCACCTCGGCTGACGTCTGCGACGACTCGAAGCTGATCTCACGGGGGCTGTTGGCGATGCCGATGCGAATGTCCACGTGCTCAGATTACGACATCGCGGATGCCCGCATCTTCTGTCGGACTCGACGACTACCGTGGTGGGGTGGCAATCACCGGGTTCGTGCGAGCAGAACTGCCCGCATTCGCCCCTCGGTCGACGCTTGACGAATCGCAGCGCGTGCTGGTCGATCTGTCGGACGACGCTTCCGCCGCCGTGATCGGCGCGCCGGGCACGGGCAAGACGACGACACTCATCGAACTCGTCGCCGATCGCGTGCTCGAGCGGGGCTGGCGTCCCGACGAGGTGCTCGCGCTCACGACGTCGCGCGCGACAGCCACCCGGCTTCGTGATGCGATCGCGCTCCGGCTCGGGGTTCCGACGACGGGGCCGCTCGCCCGCACCGTCAACTCGCTCGCGTTCGAAGTCGTGCGCGACGCCGCGCGGAGGGCTGGGGCATCCGCACCCCGGCTGGTCACGGGCGGCGAACAGGATTCCGACATCGCCCAGCTCCTCGAGGGGCACCTCGAGGAGGGCACGGGGCCGCACTGGCCCGAGTCGCTGGGGCCCGAGGTGCGGGCACTTCGGCGGTTCCGCAACGAGCTGCGCGAGCTCATGATGCGTGCGACCGAGTACGACGTGCCGCCGTCGCGGTTGCGCGAACTCGGGCGTTCCCTCGAGCACCCCGAGTGGGTAGCGGCCGCCGACTTCATCGACGAATACGTCGAGGTCGTCACCAACTACCGCGAAACCCAGTTCGACGCGTCGGAGCTCGCGCGCGTCGCGGTCACCGCGATCGAGTCAGACGAGCCGGGGGATCGCGTCGCAGCCCTGCGCCTCGTCGTCGTCGACGACCTGCAGGAGGCCACCGAGTCGACGCTGTCGCTGCTGCGCGCGCTCGCCGGTCGCGGCGTGGCCGTCGTCGCGTTCGGCGATCCGGATGTCGCGGCCAACGCCTTCCGCGGCGGAGAGCCCGACGCCCTCGGCCGCCTCGCCAGCGTCCTGGGGCGACCCGGCCTCGCGACCGTGACCCTCACGACCAGCTATCGTCAGGGTCCCGCGCTGCGCGCGCTCACCGCGGCGGTGACGTCGCGGATCGGGGCGGCCGCCGCCGGTACCCAGCGTGCCGCAGTGGCCGGGGGCACGGACTCGTCGGTGCCGATCGCCCGCATCGAAGCCACCAGCCCCGCACGGGAGTGGGCAACGATCGCCCGGGCGCTGAGACAGGAGCACCTCGAGAACAGCGTGCCGTGGAGCGACATGGTGGTCATCGTCCGTAGCGGCGCGCAGATCCCGGTGATCGCACGATCGCTCGCGCTCGCCGAGGTGCCGACGCGCACCTCGATCGGTGGCACGGCCCTGCGCGACGACGGCGCAGCGCGCAGCCTGCTCACCCTCGTCGACGTGGGAATCGGCCGCAGCCCACTCGATGCGCAGCGCGCGACCGAGCTGCTGCTCAGCCCCTTCGGCGGCCTCGATCGCCTCGCCCTGCGCCGCCTGCGCCTTGCCCTGCGCGCTGAGGAGGTCGCGGGCGGCGCAACCCGCGCGGCCGACGAGCTGCTCGTCGAGGCGCTCGGCGCCCCAGGTCGCTTCGCGACGATCGATCACCGGGTAGGCAGGCAGGCGGAACGGCTCGCCGAAACCCTCGCGCTGCTGAGATCGAGCGACGGCTCGATCGAGGAACTGCTGTGGCTCGGCTGGGAGCGCAGCGGCCTCGCCCGCTCGTGGCGAGACCAGGCCCTCGGCGCGGGCATCACGGCTTCCGAGGCGAACCGCAATCTCGACGGTATCGTCGCGCTGTTCACGGCAGCCAAGCGCTACGCCGAGCGGCAGCCGGATGCGTCACCAGAGGTCTTCCTCGCGAGCGTGCTCGACGCCGATGTTCCCGAAGACACCCTCTCGCCCCAACCCAACGACGAGACCGTGCTGGTGACCACGCCCGCGGGCACCGTCGGCCTCGAGTTCGACACGGTAGTGGTTGCCGCGCTGCAGGACGGCGTCTGGCCGAACCTGCGGTTGCGCGGCTCGCTGCTCGCGCCGCAGGAGCTCGTGCGCGTGGTCACGGGCGTGGATTCCGGCTCGGTCGACGAGCGCCGCCAGGTGCTGGGAGACGAGCTGCGGATGTTCGCGCTCTCGATCTCCCGCGCGCGGCGGCGGCTCATCGTGGCGGCGGTCGCGAACGACGACGAAGCGGCGAGTGTGTTCCTCGGCCTCGTGCCCCAGACCGCTCCCGTGATCGATTCGGCATCGACCCCGCTGTCACTGCGGGCACTCGTCGGCACACTCCGGGCCCAGGCTGCGGGAGGGCGTCGGTTCGCGGCCTCGAACCTCGCGGCCCTGGCTGCCGAGTCGATACCCGGCGCAGACCCGGCCGACTGGCACGGGCTGCTCGTGCCGTCGACCACGGGGCCCCTCTACGACGGCGAGAAGGTGCCGGTCTCGCCCTCCGGGCTCGAGAAGCTCGTCGACAGCCCGCTCGACTGGTTCCTCGAACGCATGGCCGGCTCCGAGTCCGGCGTGATCGCGAACGTCGGGACGATCGTGCACTGGGCGATGGAGACTGCCCCCGACTCGCGCTCCGAGACGCTGTGGGCTGCAGTCGAGTCGCGCTGGAGCGAACTGCTGTTCGAGGCACCGTGGCTCGCCGACCGTCAGCGCGCGATCGCGCGCCGCTTCACCGACGCGCTCTCGGAGTACCTCGGCGAGTTCGAGCGCGACGGCAAGGCGCTGGTGGGAGCGGAGAGCAGGTTCCAGCTCGAGGTCGACCGCGCCGTGGTGAGCGGGTCGATCGACCGCGTCGAGCGCGCTGCAGACGGCTCGGTAGTCATCGTCGACCTCAAGACCGGAACGCCCATCTCGAGCCAGGCGCGTATCGACGAGCATCCGCAACTTGCCGCATACCAGCTCGCCTACGCGGAGGGCATCCTCGACGAGCCCCTCGCCGAACTGGGCGAGCACCACGGAGGCGGGGCCAAGCTCCTGTTCGTGAAAGAGGGAGTGCGGGGCAAGAAGTACCGCGAAGGGGTGCAGGAGCAGCTCGATGCCGAGCAGCTCGAGGGGTTCCGGGAGCGGGTGCGGGAGGCATCCGTGCTCATTGCGGCGGCCGAGTTCGAGGGGCGCGCCGAGCTGCCCCTGTTCGGTGTGGGCGACCCGTCGCGGCTGCGGGCACACCGTGTGAGGGCGGTCAGCAGTGATTAGAGGCTGTAGTGACTAGCGCGTTCGACATCGCGGATGCCCTCGGCAGACCGCGCCCGACAGAGCAGCAGCGTGCGGTCATCGAGGCTCCGCTGACGCCGTCGCTCGTCGTCGCGGGCGCGGGCAGCGGTAAGACCGAGACGATGGCCAACCGGGTGCTGTGGCTGCTCGCCAATCAGCTCGTGCAACCGAGCGAGATTCTCGGCCTGACGTTCACGCGCAAGGCCGCGGGGGAGCTGGCCACCCGCATCCGCGAGCGCATCGCCGAGCTGGCCGAGGCGGGGCTCCTGGGCGAGACCTACGACCCGTTCGAGACGCCGACCGTGCAGACCTACAACTCGTACGCGAACAGCATCTACCGCGACAACGCCGTCGTGCTCGGGCGCGAGAGCGACGGCGCCGTGCTCGGCGAGGCCGCATCGTGGCAGCTCGCCCGCACGACGGTGATCCGCAGCAGGGATGCCCGGCTCTCGTCCCTCACGAAGAACCTCGACCCCGTGACGAAGGCGGTCCTCGGGCTGTCACGCGCCGTCGCCGAGAACGTCGTTTCTTCAGACGATGTGCGGGAGTTCGCTGCGAGGTTCGCGTCGATCGCATCATTGCCGCCGGGCGGTAAGGGTGCGTACGCGGGCGTCGACACCCTCGTCGAGAACGTGAGTGCCCTCGACACCCTGCTCGATGTCGCTGCCGAGTACGACGCCGCGAAGTTCGCGCGCGGTCTCGTGGAGTACTCAGACCAGGTCGCGCTCGCGCTCGCAATCGTCCGCAAGCGGCGCGAGGTCGCCGAACAGGAACGCGAGAAATTCGCGGTGGTGCTGCTCGACGAGTACCAGGACACCTCGGTCACGCAGACGCGGCTGCTCGCCGAACTGTTCGCCGGGCATCCCGTCATGGCCGTCGGCGACCCGAACCAGTCGATCTACGGTTGGCGCGGGGCGAGCGCGTCGAACCTCGACGACTTCCCGGCGGCGTTCGGCGCGAGCGAGCGATACGCGCTGTCGACGAGCTGGCGCAACGGCACGGTCATCCTCGAGGCGGCCAACGCGCTCGTCGAACCGCTCGGCGCGACAGTAGACCGGCTCGAACCCAGCCAGTTCGCGTCGGCGCTGCCGATCGACGTGCGGTTCGAGGAGGACGTGCGGGCGGAAGCGGCGGCTGCTGCCGACTGGCTCGCGGCGCGGATGGGGCAGCGTCTGTCAAACACCGAGCCGTCCGCGGCGATGCTGTTCCGCACCCGCAAGATGCAGGGCTTCTTCCTCGAGGCGCTGCGCGAGCGCGGCATCCCGTTCCACGTGCTCGGGTTGGGCGGGTTGCTCGCCGAGCCCGAGATCGCCGACCTCGTCGCCGCGCTCACCGTCGTGCACGACCCGACGGCGGGGCTCGAGCTCATCCGGTTGCTCGCGGGGTCGCGCTGGCGTCTCGGCGCGCAAGACATTCACGCGCTCAACCGCCTCGCCTCGACCCTGAGGGACCGGGACTACGCGCAGCGGCCGTACGAGGACGACCTCAAGCAGAAACTCCGCACCTCGGTAGCCGAGGGTGAGGGCGGCTCGATCGTCGACGCGCTCGACTTCATCGGCACCGCGCGGGAGGGCCACAGTTTCCTCGAGGCGTTCAGCGAGATCGGCATCGAGCGGTTGCGCGAGGCCGCCCGGCTGTTCGCCAGGCTGCGCTCGCGCGTCGGGCTCGACCTGCCCGACTTCGTGGCGTTCGTGCTCCAGGAGCTGCAGCTCGACATCGAGGTCGCGGCGAACGACTACCGCGCCCTCGGCTCGGCGACGATCGAGGCGTTCTACGACGCGCTCGACGGGTACCTCGCCCTCGCCGATGTCGCAACGCTCGGCGGCTTCCTCTCCTGGCTGCGCGAGGCAGAGCTGCGCGAAGACCTGTCGCCACGGCCCGAGGATCCGGAGCCGGGAACCGTGCAGGTGCTCACCATCCACGGCGCGAAGGGCCTCGAGTGGGATCTCGTCGTGGTCCCACGCCTCGTCGACGAAGAACTGCCCGGCAGGCCCGTCGAGGGTGGCTACCAGGGCTGGCTGAGCTTCGGCCAGTTGCCGTGGCCGTTCCGCGGGGATGCCGCAGAGCTCCCGATCTTCGGATGGCAACAAGCCACCACGCGCAAGGAGGTCGCCGACGAGCTCGCCGCGTTCAAGGCGCGCGTGCGACACCACCTCGACCGCGAGGAGCGTCGCCTCGCCTACGTCGCGGTCACCCGCGCGCGCCACGCCCTGCTGCTGACCGGATCGTTCTGGGCCACCCAGGCGAACTCCCGGCTGCCGAGCCCCTTCCTGCTCGAGCTCGAGGCTGCGGGAATCGTTGGTGCCCTGCCCACGGCTCCCGCGAGCGACGGTAATCCGCTCGGCGACGACCTCGATACCATCACGTGGCCGTTCGACCCGCTCGGCCGTCGCCGACCCGCTGTCGAGGCCGCGGCGCTGGCGGTGCGGGCCGCCACGCCAGCGCTCGACGGTCCGTGGAAGCGGGACCTCGAACTCCTCCTCGAGGAACGCCGTCGGCGCCTGACAGCAGACGGGCTCGTCACGATGCCCGTGCGCGTGCCGGCCTCGCGGTTCAAGGACTACGTGAGCGACCCGGCATCCGTGGCCTCGTCCCTGCGTCGGCCGATGCCCGAGCGGCCGTATCGCGCGACCCAGCTCGGCACGCTGTTCCACTCGTGGGTGGAGAACCGGTACGGCGTGGGCGGCGACGCCGAGGAGCTCGACGCCCTGCCGACCGAGCTCGACGCTGAGGATGCCGTGGGCGACGAGGAACTCGCGCGGCTCAAGGCGATCTTCGAGACGAGCCCCTGGGCCGCGAGACAGGCCGTGGATGTCGAGCGGGAGATCCATCTGCCGTTCGGCGGTCGCATAGTGATCTGCAAGATCGACGCGGTGTACGCCGTGCCTGACAGAAACGGTGACGATCGCTTCGAGATCGTCGACTGGAAGACGGGCAAGGCTCCGAAGGACGCGCACGACCTCGAAGAGAAGCAGCTGCAGCTCGCGCTCTACCGGCTCGCGTACGCGACCTGGCGCGGCATCGACCCCGACCTCGTCGACGCGGTGTTCTACTACGTGTCAGACGACAGGATCATCCGGCCAGAGCACATCTACGACCGGGACGAGCTGCTTGAGCGCTGGAACTCAGCGTTCGGCTGACCGGGCTCAGACTGCTCTTTCGCTGCGGGCGAGGAACGCCTCGACCTCGTCGACAGCCATGGTCGGCATGGTCTGCGCGCCGATCGGGTTCATGACGTCGTTGTGCACGCTGTCGGCGAGGGCCGTGAGCATGCTGACCGCGTCGTCAACGATCTCGGTGCTTCGCGCCTCTGTGCCGTGCAGAAGCCACTTGGCAACCTCGAGCTCGGCGTAGAACATCGCGCGCTGCTTCACCTGGCGGTCGCCCGCGCCGCGCACGCGCGTGTACGCGTCGAACGCGGTCTCGGCGACCGGCGCGTTCGCGAGCAGCCACTGCAGGTCGCGCGCGGGGTCGGAGACGCGCAGGTCCTGCCAGCCGAGCACGCCCGTGACGACGCCGTCTGAGCTCAGGAACGAGTCGGCGGAGAGCGCCCCGTTGATGACGGTCGGCTGGAACTGCCAGAGCTTGGCGTCTTCCGCCGCGCGCTCCCAGCGGCCGAGGAGGGCTGCGGGCACCAGGCCCGTCGCCGAGGCGCGGTCGAGCACGGTCACGCTCGCGCGCAGGCTCTCGCCCGCGGTCAGGACGGGCAGACCGGCATCCGCGACGAAGCTCGTCGGCAGCGAGTGGATCGCTGCGATGGCGGTGCCCACGGATGCCGCGAGCGAATCCGCCCCGTACGTGTACACGTTCAGCGGCGTCTTGCTGCCGTAGACGAACTCGTAGACGATGGCACGGGTGCCGTCGAGGGGCGCCTGCCCAGCGAAGCTGGACACGGCGAACGGCAGTCGCGTGCGCACGCCAGCGCTCAGTGAGCGGAGGGCCACGAGGTCGGCGGACTGCTCGGATTCTGCGCGCGCGTTGCGCGGTGCCCGAACTATCCAGTGGCGCCCGTCGCGGCCCGTCAGGATCGCGGCATCGAAGTCGCTGCCCTGGCTCGCACCGGCAGTGTTCCCACCGAATGGTGAGGCGGCCGCGACGTCGAGGCCCGGAACAGCCGATGTCGCGAGCGCGGCTAGAGTGAGATGGGATCTGGCCATACCCACAGGGTAGGTCGCCCACCCCACGCTTCAGCTTCACGCCACGCACTTCCGACGGGGTCCCAGATATGCCCAATTCCTTCCTCGCGAGGCTCCCGCTCTCCCGTTTCGAGATCGACAGGGACAACCTGGCGCGCGAGCGCGACGGTCTCTTCGACACATTGTGGGCGAACCCGGCCACGCGCATCCTGCCGATCTTCCAGGGCACCGCCCTGCTCGCCTCGCCGACCTCGCTCGCGCTGTTGCCCGTCGACGCGGTTCCCGCGGCCGAGTTGCGGGTCTACCTCGGCCTCTCGACGTCGACCACGAGCCCCGAACCTGCCGGAACGCCCATCGTCGCGGCCCTCCTGGAAGACGCGGGTCACCTCGCAGAATCCGAGTGGGCGAACCTGCGCACGGTCGGCAGCATCCTGAGCGACCGCGACGCCGGAATCTTCACAGAGGCACTCGGCATTCTCAACTGGCACGCCTCGCACAGGTTCTCGCCGCGCACGGGGGAGCCCACAGTGTCCGAGAAGGGCGGCTGGGTGCGCCGCGACCCCGTGTCGAACACCGAGGTCTTCCCGCGTACGGATGCCGCGATCATCGTGGGCATCACCGACGCGGACGACCGGATCCTGCTGGGGTCGAACGCGCTGTGGGAGAGCAATCGCTACTCGCTGCTCGCGGGGTTCGTGGAACCGGGGGAGTCGCTCGAGTCCGCTATCGTCCGCGAAGTGTTCGAGGAGTCGGGCATCCATGTCGTCGACCCCGTCTACCTCGGCAGCCAGCCCTGGCCGTTCCCGGCTTCGCTCATGCTCGGCTTCCTCGCGAAGGTCGACCCCGCGCACGGCACCGAGACCACGCCGGACGGCGCCGAGATCCTTGACCTGCGCTGGTTCACGAGGGATGAGCTCGCCGCAGCCCTGACCGAGATCAAGCTCCCCGGCCCCACCTCGATCGCTCGCGCGATACTCGAGGAGTGGTTCGGCGGCCCGATCGATGACGGGCAGCGGTGACCGCCGAGGTTCCGACCGCCGAATCCCTGCTCGAGGGTCTCGACGACCAGCAGCGTCTCGCCGCCGAGTCCCTGCTCGGCCCGGTGTGCCTCCTCGCGGGCGCGGGCACGGGCAAGACCCGAGCGATCACCCACCGCATCGCGTACGGCGTCGCGACGGGCGTCTACCCTCCGGGTCGCGTTATGGCGCTGACGTTCACGGCGCGCGCGGCGGGAGAGCTGCGCGGCCGGCTTCGTGCCCTCGGGGCGGGAGGGGTGTCAGCGCGGACGTTCCACGCCTCGGCCCTTTCGCAGCTCAACTTCTTCTGGCCGCAGGTGATCGGTGGCACGATGCCGCGGCTGCTCGAGGGCAAGGCGAAAGTCATCGCGCACGCTGCCGACGCGCTGCGGCTCAAGCTCGACACCGCGACTCTGCGCGATGTCGCTGCGGAGATCGAGTGGCGCAAGACGTCGCGGCTGTCGATCGACGAGTACGCGTCCCGCTCCCGGCCGCTGCCGCCGACGCTCACCACCGAGAAGATGGTCGCGTTGCAGCGCGGCTACGAGGCCGTGAAAGACGAGCGCCGACAGATCGATTTCGAGGACGTGCTGCTGGCCGCCGCGGGCATGGTCGAGGCCGAGCCGCGCGTCGCCCAGCAGGTGCGCGAGCAGTACCGCTTCTTCGTGGTCGACGAGTACCAGGATGTCTCGCCCCTGCAGCACGACCTGCTGCAGCTGTGGCTCGGCGACCGCAATGACGTGTGCGTCGTCGGTGACGTGAGCCAGACGATCTACTCGTTCGCGGGTGCGAGCCCCGAGTACCTGCTGGGCTTCGGGTCCGAGTACGAGGATTCCGTCGTGCTCAGGCTCGAGCAGAACTACCGTTCGACGCCCGCGATCGTCACCGCAGCCAACCGTCTCATGCGGGATCGCCCCGGCGCCCTCACCCTGCACGCCGCGACGGGCCGCAGCGGTCCCGCTCCCGTGGTGACGCGCCACGACACCGACAGTTCAGAGGCCCGCGCGGTAGCACACGCGATAGCCGGCGAGATCGTCGGGGGAACCAAGCCCGAAGACATCGCTGTGCTGTTCCGCATCAACGTGCAGTCCCAGGCGCTCGAGACCGCGCTCGCCGATGCCGGCGTGCCGTGCGTAGTTCGCGGCGCGACGCGGTTCTTCGAGCAGCGCGAGATCAAGGAAGCGCTCATGCTCCTGCGCGGCGCGACGGTGAACACCGCGATCGAGCCGCTCTTCAAGACTGTGAGCGATGTGCTGCGTTCGATCGGCTGGTCGCAGGATCCGCCCGAGGTGCGCGGAGCTGTGCGCGACCGCTGGGAATCGCTCAACGCCCTCATGCACCTCGCCGAGGAAGCGCCGACGAGCACGACCCTCAAACAGTTCGTCGATGAACTGTTCGAACGCCAGGCCGGCCAGCACGAGCCCACGCGGTCGGCAGTGACCCTCGCCACCCTGCACTCGGCCAAGGGGCTCGAGTGGGAGTGCGTCTACCTCGTCGGCCTCGCGGAGGGCCTCATGCCCATCAGCTACGCGAAAGACGCTGCGGCGGTGGAAGAGGAACGGAGACTGCTCTACGTGGGCATCACCCGCGCCCGCCGCGCGCTCGCCCTCAGCTGGTCTGCCGCCCCGCAGCAGGGGCGAGCCGGGCAGCGTTCGCCCAGTCGGTTCCTGGCAGAGCTGGGCTAGACGTCTCGGGCTGGTCACGCCCCAGGAGGTGCGCGATGCCGCGGCATCCGCACTCCGGGTGAGGCTGCCAGGTGCGTACCTCTCGTCGCCCCGTCGCGGCATCGATACGCACGGATGCGGCGGCAGAAGTGCTCGACACGAGAGGCCCCGACACGAGAGGCCCAGACACGAGAGGCCCAGACACGAGAGGGCCAGAGCCCAACCGCTCGAGCGCCAGCCTGCAGGCGGCAGCGGCGCCCTCCATCACGAGCACTGCCGTCTCGGCGCGACTGCGCCGACCGAGGAGTTGCGTCGCGACCGCCGGCCACGCGGCGTCGAGGTCTCGCCGGTGCAGTTCGAGGCACAGCAGGCACGGTCCGGAGCCCGGCTCGATGACCGGTCCCACGATCACGCCCGCGTCGCTCATGACCACGGGCAGGTGCGGCACGTCCCGTCGGAGCCAGAGCGCGTGCAGTTCTGGCGGCAGCACGTAGTGGCCCGCGATGATCGCGAAGGCCGGGCGCTGCTCGGCGAGCGAGGCGGCATCCGGCCCGGTCACTACGTCGATGCCGCTGTGCGCAAGCGCTGATGCGATCGCGGCGACGAGCGCCTCGCTGCCGTGCACAGCGACAGTTGCCGTGACCGGGCCGGTGGGCGCGGTCGAGAGCGCGGGAGCCAGGGCGGCGAGCAGGGATTCCCGCTCGGCAGAGTGTGCGCCCGCGATCATCGCGAGCCCGGAATCGCTTACGCCCACGACGAGGGCGGCGAGCATCCGTTCATCGCTCTCGGTCACGTCGTCGAGCACCACGACGACGGGATCGATGCCGAGCTGCACGCTCGTGGGAGTGCGCCAGACGAAGGGGAGCCGCGGATCGAGCCGGAGGATCATCCGGATATGGTGCCGCAGCGTGCCGCGACTCGGAGCGAGCCGTCCACAGCCTCAGTCTTCGCGCGGCCGGTCGCTGGTGTCGTCGTTGAGCAGGTCTTCGATCGCCTGGTCGACGTCGTCGGGCTCGGGGGTTCCCGCGGTGATCCGGGCGATCAGCGCGCTCGGGTCGTCGATGTCGTCAGCGGTGGGGATGAGGTCGGGGTGCGACCACAGCTCATCGCGCTTCTCGTCGCCCACGGCGTCGGAGACCTGCTGCCACATTGCCGCGGCCTCGCGCAGTCGGCGCGGTCGCAGCTCGAGGCCCACGAGGGTCGCGAACGCCGACTCCGCGGGACCGCCCGATGCGCGGCGGCGGCGCACAGTCTCGGCGATCGCCGCGCTCGACGGGAGGCGCTTGGTCGCCTGCGCCGTCACGACATCGACCCAGCCCTCGACGAGGGCCAGCATGGTCTCGAGTCGGGTGAGGGCGGTGACCTGCTCGTCGCTCTTGGGAGCGATGAGTGCGCCGCTCGTCATGGCCGAGCGCAGGTCTTCGGGGTTGCTCGGGTCGAAGTCGGCGGCGAGGGTTTCGAGGCGCTCCGAATCGATGTGGATGTCGCGCGCGTACTCGGTGATCGAGCTGAGCAACTGCAGGCGCAGCCACTTCGCGTGCCGGAACAGCCGCGCGTGCGCGAGCTCGCGCACCGCGAGGTAGAGCTGCACCTGGTCTGCCGGGATGTCTAGCCCTGCGCCGAAACCGAGGACGTTCTGCGGCAGGATCGCGGCCTGGTCGCTGTCCAGCAGCGGGATGCCGATGTCTCCGCCCGAAACTACCTCGCTCGAGAGCTGACCGACGACGTGACCGAGCTGCATCGCGAAGAGCGTGCCGCCGACGTTGCGCATGACACGGCTCGCACCTTCGATCATCTCGTTGTGCTCGTCAGAAGCCAGTTCCTCCGGCGCGTTCTGCTTGAGCACATCGGTGAGCGAGTTGGCTATCGAGTTCGCGACCGGCTCGGCGAGCTGGGTCCACACGGGCATGGTGGCCGTGACCCATTCCTGGCGGCTCATCAGGCGCGGCTCGGCCGTGAACTCCGAGATCGACGTGACCTCGTCGAGCCACAGGGATGCCACGTGCAGTGCCTGCTCGAGCTGCGAGCGTTCGGCGGGCAGTGACACGACAGTGCCGCGCGCCGCGATCCCCTTGGCCTGCTCAAGCGCGAGACCCCAGTTGATGCCGTCTCCGCTGCTCTGCAACGCGTTCTGCAATTGCGCCATGAGTTGGGCGACCATCGCGGGATCGTTCGGAAGCCCAGCGGCACTCGCGAGCTTCGCCGGGTCGATCTCGCTGTTGCCCTCGAGGAACGCGCGCAGCATTTCGCGGAACTCGTCCGCTGGGTCGCCGCTCTCAGCGGGCTCCCGTGAATCCTCAGCCATACGAACTACGCTAGCCGCTGCATAGTCGGAGGCGCCTGAATTTCGCCTACGCTGGAACCTCTCGCCGTGCGCCCGTGGCGAACAGACAGTGAGGGAACCGGTGCCGATCTTCACCGATGTCGAACCCGATGCCGACCCGCGTCGCCGCCGCAGGCGGTTCGGCTGGCCGATCCTCGGGCTCGGGCTGGTGGGGCTCGCCGTCGTCGCGCTCGTGCCCGCCCCCTTCGTCATCGAGCAGCCGGGGCCCGCGTATGACACGCTCGGCGACGTCACCGTGGGCGACAAGTCTGTGTCGCTCATCGATATTCCGGGGGAGAAGACCTACCCGACCGACGGCACGCTCGACATGCTCACGGTGAGCATCCGCGGTGACCGCGACAACCTGCCCAACTGGCTCGAGGTCGCGGCCGCCTACTTCGACCCGAGCCGGGCCGTGGTGCCCGTCGACCTGATCTACCCCGAGGGCCAGACTGTCGAGCAATCGAACCAGCAGGGCGCCGTCGACATGGCCAACTCGCAGAAGGAGGCCATCGCTGCAGCGCTCACGAATCTCGGGTACGACCTGCCGAGCACACTCTCCGTCGTCGAGACCCAGGCGGGCTCGCCCGCCGACGGCGTGCTCAAGGCAGGCGACGTGATCGTCTCCATCAACGGGAAGACGTTTGCCGACGTGACGGGGCTCCGGGCGGAAATCGCCTCCAACGGCGTCGACAGTCCCGCGACCGTGGTGATCACGCGCGACGGCACCAATATGACGCTCGAGCTCACCCCGACGCTCAGCGTGGGGGATTCACCAACCCCGATCCTTGGTGTCGTCGTCGGCAGCGAGTACGACTTTCCCTTCGACGTGAGGATCCAGCTCGAGAACGTCGGCGGACCGAGCGCGGGGATGATGTTCGCGCTCGGCATCATCGACAAGCTCACCCCCGGCGAACTGAACGGCGGGGAGAACATCGCCGGCACCGGAACGATCGGCGCCACGGGCGAGGTCGGGCCCATCGGGGGCATTCGGCAGAAGCTCTACGGGGCGAGCAGCGCCGGGGCGAAATTCTTCCTCGCGCCCGCCGCGAACTGCGACGAAGTCACCGGCCACATCCCCTCTGGCCTCACGGTCTTCTCCGTGAAGACCCTCGACGACGCGATCACCGCGCTCGACGCGATCAGTGCAGGAACCGACACGAGCAAGCTCGCGACCTGCCCGGTGGGTTAGTCCGCCCGGCCCTTTAGCAGCTACGGCCCATTAAGATGGGCCAAGGCCCCCCAACAGCAGGAGCGAACTCCAGTGTCGAATCAAGCAGCCCCGTCAATGGCGAACCGAACGCGGGTGACGCTCACCATCACGGCGGTCGTCGTCGCCGTGCTCGTGATCGCGTTCTTCGTCGTCTCGAACCTCTACACCGACGTGCTGTGGTTCACCCAGCTCGGCTACCTCAACGTGCTCACCACGCAGTGGATCGCCAGCGTCGTGATGTTCCTCGTCGGATTCTTCGGCATGGCCGTGCCGGTGTTCGTGAGCATCCTCGTCGCGTTCCGCTCGCGACCGGTCTACGCGAAGCTCAACGCGCAGCTCGACCGCTATCAGGAGGTCATCGAGCCCCTGCGTCGACTGGCGATGTTCGGCATCCCCGTCGTCCTGGGTATTTTCGGCGGTGTTTCGACAGCTACGCACTGGCAGGTCGTGCTGCAGTGGCTCAACAAGACGCCGTTCGGCCAGACCGACCCGCAGTTCGGGCTCGACATCTCCTTCTACTTCTACGACCTGCCGCTCTACCACGGTGCTCTCGGGTTCGCCTCGGCGGTCGTGCTGATCGCGGCCATCGCCGCGCTCGCCACGAGCTACCTCTACGGCTCCATCCGCTTCAGCGGCCGTGAGGTTCGCATCCAGCGCGCCGCCCGCATCCAGCTCGCCATCACCGCAACGCTCTACCTCGCGTTGCAGGCCGTGAGCATCTGGTTCGATCAGTACACGACCCTGTACTCGGCGAGCCAGGGCTTCCTCGTGACGGGCGCCGGCTACACCGAGGCGAACGCGACGATCCCCGGGCGCGCGATCCTCGCGGGCATTGCGGCTCTCGTCGCCATCCTCTTCATCGTGACGGCGATCATCGGCCGCTGGCGCCTGCCCATCATCGGCACCGCCCTGCTTCTCGTGAGCGGACTCGTCGTGGGCAGCATCTACCCGTGGGTCGTTCAGCGCTTCCAGGTTGAGCCGAGCGCGAAGACCTACGAAGCCGACTACATCCAGCGCAGCATCGACGCCACGCGAGAAGCGTACGGCGTCGCCGGCGTTGAGGAGGTCCCATACAGCGCGACCACGGATGCCGAGCCCGGCGCTCTGCGTGAAGACGCCGAGACCACGGCCAACATCCGCATTCTCGACCCCTCGATCGTTCCCAAGGCGTTCTCGCAGCTGCAGCAGTTCAAGCAGTACTACAGCTTCGCGCCGCACCTCGATGTCGACCGCTACGACATCGATGGCAAGAGCCAGGACACCGTCCTCGCCGTGCGCGAGCTCAACCAGGCGGGGCTGGGTGAATCCCAGACCTGGTACAACAACACTGTCGTCTACACCCACGGCTACGGAATGGTCGCCGCATATGGCAACCAGCGCGCGAGCGACGGTAACCCCGTGTTCCTCGAGTCGGGCATCCCGAGCGTCGGTTCTCTCGGCGACTTCGAGCCTCGCGTGTACTTCGGCGAGGACTCGCCCGAGTACTCGATCGTCGGAGCGCCCAAGGGCAGCAAGAACGTCGAACTCGACTACCCGTCCGGGGGTGAGCAGAGCGACAGCAACGCGACCACCACGTTCCAGGGCAGCGGTGGACCGGTGCTCGACAACGTGTTCAAGAAGCTCATCTACGCGATCAAGTTCCAGAGCGAGCAGATCTTCCTCTCGGATGCCGTGACCGACAAGTCGCAGATCCTCTACGAGCGCAACCCGAAGGATCGCGTGCAGGAGGTCGCCCCGTACCTGACGCTCGACAGCGACACGTACCCCGCGATCGTCGACGGCAAGATCGTCTGGGTCGTCGACGCGTACACGACGGGCACCAACTACCCCTACTCACAGGTGCAGCAACTGTCGAAGTCGATCGCCGACACGTACACGCCAACCCCGGCGTTCGCGATCGACGACATCAACTACATCCGCAACTCGGTCAAGGCCACGGTCGACGCCTACGACGGCAGCGTCAAGCTGTACGCGTGGGACGACAAAGACCCCGTGTTGCAGACGTGGGAGAAGATCTACCCCGGAACGATCCTGCCCATGACCGACATGAGTGCACAGTTGCTCGATCACGTGCGCTACCCGTCGGACCTGTTCAAGGTGCAGCGCGCGATCCTCGGGTCGTACCACGTGACCGACGCCGGCTCGTTCTACTCGAGCGACGACCAGTGGGTCACCCCGAACGACCCTGTGCTGACGACCGAGACGCCGCAGGCGCCGTACTACCTGACCATGCAGGTGCCCGGAACCAAGGCGCCCGCGTTCACCCTGTACTCGACCTACATCCCCAAGGGCAACGCGGACTCGACGAGAAACGTGCTGACCGGATACCTCGCGGTGAACTCCGACGCGGGCCCCGACTACGGCAAGCTCACGCTGCTCACCCTGCCCAAACAAGACACGGTGCCCGGCCCGGGCCAGGTGGAGACCACGTTCAAGACGGACACGACGGTCGCCAACCAGCTCGCGCTGCTGCAGAAGGGCGAGACCGACGTCAAGCTCGGCAACCTGCTTACCCTTCCGGTCGGTGGGGGACTGCTCTATGTGCAACCGGTGTACGTGCAGGCAACAAGCGGAACTATCTACCCGCTGCTGCGCAAGGTGCTCGTGTCGTTCGGTAACAAGATCGCGTTCGAGGACACGCTCGACCTCGCGCTCGACAAGCTGTTCGGCGGCGACTCGGGTGCTGTGGCGGGCGACGGTGATGTGACGACAACGCCGACGGATCCAACGGTCCCCACCACCCCGACCGCTCCCACGACGCCGACGACGAACAACGCCGCGCTCACGCAGGCGCTCGCCGACTACTCGGCAGCGCTTGCCGATCGCCAGGCCGCGTACGCCGCGAACGATCTCGTCAAGGCCGGCGAGGCCGACGCGCGCATGCTCGACGCGGTGTCCCGGGCGATCGCGGCAACGCAGTAGCAGCCATCCGGTGGCCGGGCGGCAAGCCTGGTCACCGGATGCGCGACCCGATGCGCACGAGGTTGTTGTCCACGTCCGCGAGGGCGAACTCGCGCATGTGCCACGGCTTGTTCTCGACCGCGGTGATGCGCGCGAGGGACTCTCCGGCACCCCACAGCTCGCGGAGCGCGGCCTCGTCGAGGTCGTGGTAGCCCGAGACCAGTCCGGTTGCGACGATCGCGGCGTGCGTGGCATCCGAATCACGGACTGTCACGTAGGCCATGCCCGCCATCACGAACGGGTCGAACTCGTCGGTCTGCGCGAGATCGATCGAGATGCCGCCGCCCCGGATGAACGCGTAGCCGCTGTCGTACGGATCGACGACGAACCTGATCTCGCGGTAGAACTCCGCAGCCCGATCGATGTTCGCGACGGGAAGGATCGGCGTCGTCGTGCCTCCGCGCCAGACGCTTCCCATGTTTCACCGTAGCCCTGCTGGCCCGCCGCGCGCATCCCGTGCTTTCGCACCCCTCAGCCCTCCGAGAAGCCACGTGTTGTGGGTCGCTTGTCGGAGCGCGCCACAAGTGGCTTCTCGAGGCCGATATGCGCCGGGCGGGGTCGACCGAGGCACTGTGTTAGAGTTGGGGTACGCCGCGGGGTGGAGCAGTTCGGTAGCTCGCTGGGCTCATAACCCAGAGGTCGCAGGTTCAAATCCTGTCCCCGCAACCAAGTTGGTCTTATTCGAACCATTGGGTTTTAGAAGATCAAAGAACAATGCAGCAAGATGAACGAAGCGAGTCCCAGCCGGAAGGCCGGGGCTCGCTTCGTTTTTGGCTGTATGAACGGCTTTCTCTAACCCTGATAGGGCGCGCACGGCGGGGTATGTGTCTCCCCGTACTTCGATCTCATCGTGCATGTTGATGTAAAGAGGTGGGAAGAACGCCTCGACCAATTGTCGGCGGATCAGGTCCGTCGCGCGCTCGTAGAGGTCTTCAGGCTGCGACAAGAGAGCAAGGTATGACTCTAGATTGGCCCGCCCTTGAGCAAGTTCTTCGTCTGTTCTGGAAAGACGTTCTTTGAGATGTTCGCGTTGGATAGCTATTGCCCGTAGGCGGGCCTTTAGCTTCTCTACTGGCAGAGTGCCATCGGCGACGGCCTCGACTAGACGGTCCTCTTGTCCTTCTAGTTTCTTGGCTTGCTGTCGAAGATGTTTTGAGATCTCTGCCTCGGCTTGCTCGTTTATGGCAAGTGCATGGTCAAGGTCGATTCGTAGTTCCTCAACGGTTTCTCTCGACAGGCGCTCCTTTCCGAAGTGGGTGGCGACGGCCTTCTCGACCTCGCGCAGTGGCAAGTACGGCAGGTCGCACTCACCGGTCTTCCGCCGCGCGCAGAAGAAGTATTCATACGATCCGCCGTTGCCCTCTGACTGTGTGTAGACCAGCTGGCTGGTGCGGCCGGCCGCGTCGCATCGTTCGCAGCGCAGCAGTCCACGCAAATAGTGGTGGTGAACGCGGTCTCGAAGTCCACGGCGAACCCGCCCGTTGAGAACGTCCTGAACCCGAAGGAAGAGCCCCTTGGAGATCAAGGGGTCGTGTCGGCCTGGGTAGAGTTCCCCGTTGTAGACGATGACTCCGGTGTACGTAGGGTCACGCAAGATCACGGCCAACTGACTCAGCGAGAGAGGCTTTGAGCGGAGCACTGCAGTATCGCGAGTTACCAAACCTAGATCCGTCAGTTCTTGTTGAAGACGAGGCAAGGAGTAGTCGCCACTGGCGTACTTCTCGAATGCCCATCTGATGAGTGGCGCCCGTTCGACGTCGGTGATGATCGTATTGACGTAGTAGCCCTCGATCTTGATCTTGTCGTTCAGGTATCCGAGCTTGGCCCAGCCGTTGAAGCCGCCTCGCTGTGCTTTGTGGAGCATCTTCCGAGCGATGTCTTTGCCGTTGTCTTTGACCAAGCGCTCGTTGTTCAGGTCGGTGAAAGCCTTCTGGATCTTTATCGCAAACTCGTCACCGCTGAACTGCTCGGTGGCTGAGATGATCTCCACCCTCAAACGACGAAGTTTGCCTTCGATTTCGGCGGCTTCGTCGAAGTTGCGGAAGGCCCTTGAGCGCGCGTAAACCAGCACGTAGTCGATATCGTCGGCATTCTCCTCGACGTACGCGAGCATGGCTTGAAACGCTGGTCGATGAGCCACGGTCTGACCGGATCGACCGCGCTCCACGAATTGCTTCACAATTACGCCGCCGAGCAGGGCGGCCGCTCGCTTCGCGTGTTCGCGTTGGGTGGCAAGAGAGTTGCCGTCCGAATCGATGTCCATTGAAGTCCTCAGCTGTTTAGGGCTGGAGACACGGGCGTACTCAACGATTTGAGGTACTCGCTGAGATGCTGGTGATTCGATGTCGGCCTTTCCGCGCTTCTTCGTGGCGAAGTGTTCTAGGCCCGCGATGTCCGTCAGGCTCGCTTGGGTTCCGGTGTTCATTTGGTAGCCCTCCTCGGCTTGATCCGGGCCTACGGCCCGAGTATGGCCTCCGGACTGTACCTCCGAAGGGCCATCAAGTCGAGTCGTTTTGGGGCGTTGTGGTCTTAACAACAACGGTTCTCCAGAGGTCGGCTCGTGGGTGTAATTTTCACCACTTAAGGGGTCGAAATCACTTGGTGAAGGCATGGATTCGTCCTCCTGATTCCACGATGTCGAGCATCATCCGAAGCTGCTGAAGTACGACCTCGTAGTCCCACTTGAGCCAGTCCGGGCCGATGCTTTGCTCCTGTCTGAAGCGCCGCAGCGCCTGGGTAAGGCCGAAGGTGTGCAGGTGGTCTTCGATCAGTGCTTGGAGCGATTCCGTGCTGGAGTAGTAGGCCTTCTCGAAGTCGGCCAGGACATCGCGGCTATGAAGTTCGGGTCGTCCGAGCGACGTGTAGGCCACGAAGGCATCTCGCCACTCTCGGAGGCCCTCCTCCCACCGCTCGAGGACGACCGGATCGCGATCCGTGATCGGAAGCTGATCCAGCGCGGGGCGAGGTGGCCAGCCCTCGCTGCGCTTAGTTGTTGGTTCGTGTTCGGTCATGAATAACCTCCTTTCGATTTAGCGGCGCACTAGCGCCGTGTCCTTAGCGCTGCCGACCGCGCGGCCCTTTGCCGAGTAGCGCGGTCGGCAGGCTCGTTGGCGTGCAAACGATCGGCAGCCGATGGTCGTGAGCGCGCATGAGCGGGAGGGTCCTGGCGAGCGCGGCTCCAGTTCCGAATGGTCACGGTATCGCGAGGTAACGTGGGCCATCGACCCATTGTCCGTGTCCGCGTTGCGTGGCTCTCTACCGAACTACTACGACGACTTGATCGCACGCTGCCTCTTACTGTCATCGGAGGGCCTCAACATGTTGGTCGCCGAGCTCACGGCGTCATGGTTCGGGGACGAATTTCATCGAGCGAGGCCGGCCCGCGCGCGACCCATGGTTGAAATGGAAGCATTGGTGTCCCAACTCCAGTACCTGAGTCGCCCATAGTCGTTTGCGAAATCCGGATCTATGTGGTGCCACTTGAACTGAGGTATCGCCGGCTGGTGCACCCCCCCGAAATGGGGTAGACGTTTCGAGTGAACATTTGTCGATAGCTATGGCGTAGCTGTGAGTCTGCCCAATATGGTGAGTCTCACTCACGGCCCCCACCAGGCACTGGGACGCTCGTCATGGCGGCGTGCGGTAGTGCACTTCTTCTGGGGTTGTGGCATGAATCTGGGTACTTTGGCGCGCCTGCTGCTCGGCGTACTTCTTAGCGTTGTCCTCGTTGTGACGGTCGTTGAGCCCGTGGCGGCCGATGAGCCGAGCGACCAGGAGACCGTCGTGGCACCGGCTACCGATGTGCCACCGCTGCAGTCAGAGCCGCTGGTCATCCCGACCCCTGAGACGCCGGAAGGCGACTTCACCAACCTTGAGGCACCGCTGCCGACCGTGTTGGGGAAGACGGTCGGTGGCAACCGCCCGCAGCCTCAGCCTGACCTCTCCGATACGGGATTCGACCCCAACCTCTCCGAGGTCGTTGGGCGATCTGAGTACGTGACTACGTTCGAGAACCCGGACGGCAGCCGCACAGACAAGATCGGCCAGCTTCCGATCAACACGAAGAACGAGAAGGGGAAATGGGTTGCGATCGACACCTCCCTCGACAACAACCCGGATGGCAGCTGGAGTACCGACGCGCATCCGCTCGACCCGACTCTCTCCAGCGACGCGTCCGATGAAAATGCGTTCGAGGTGTCGAGCGGCGGCTACCATGTCGGTTTCACACTCCAGGGTGCTCAGTCAAGCCAGATTTCGAAGGATCAGCACTTCTTCTGGGAGTCACGACCCGGTGACGACTTCACGTATCCCAATGTGTTCGACGGCGTGGACTTGACCTATAAGGTCCGAGAGTCCGGAGTCAAGGAAGCGTTGATTCTGCATGAGGTACCGGCGCCCTCGGAAAGCGCGTGGACGTGGCGAATTGAACTCAACGCGCTCACACCCTCGGTAAACGAGCTCGGTGGCGTGGACTTCACGAATCGCTACGGTGTCGTGCAATTCAACATGCCCACTCCTGTGATGTGGGACTCATCGGGAGAAACCGGTGTCGCCGAGCCTGCCCTAGCCAACCTCGACGCCAGCGTCGAGAAGGATGGCAACGGATGGCTCCTGACGCTGTCAGCAGATCGCTCTTGGCTGACGGACAGCAAGCGCGTCTACCCGATCACGGTGGACCCGAGCCTTCAGCGCGGCCCCGGCACTTTTGCTGCCTTCAAGTCTGACGGCACGCCCCGCAGTGATGGCATCCTTGTCGGCAATTCACGCAGCGGAGGCTACGACAGCTACTGGCGCACCATCGCCACGTTCAACATCTCTGAAGCCGCCAGCAAGCAGGTGGTGAACGCCACTGCGGTGCTCTACTACGACGATGAGGGGACCACGAACACTGTCGGAGGCAACCTCTACTCGGTGAGTTGCGACTACTCCTACTCTTGTGCCAGCTCACAACTGTCCACGTACGTAATTGGTACTGATCCAACGACCAGCGGCGGTTATGGGACCGGGTTGAGCAGCAAAGTCGCCCAGGTGGCCGCCGGTGGAGCGACCACCGTCCAGCTCATGTATCTCGGCGACGAGACGGCCGGGAGCTACACCTACAAGTACCTAGTGTCCGAGCTTTATGTGTCCTACGTGTCATTTCCGACCACGCCCGCAATCGCGTCACCATCTCCGGCGAACTCCGCCAGTCACGTCGCTGTCATGCCGACGGTGAACGCAACGGCTTCACAGGCCGACGGCCTTCCGCTTCAGTACCGATACACGTTCGGAACGACTTCGAACGTTGATGCGACCAAGGTCTGGGAGTCGGATTGGCTTGACGTCCCCTCGTACCAAGTCCCGCAAGGCAAACTCAACCCTGGCTCGACCTACTACTGGAAGGCGAGCGTTCGTACCGCCGGTGGTTTTGACGGACTATACGGGATCTCGACGATCCGCACTTCAGCTGTACGTTCCTTCACAACGAATTATCCGGCACCGACCCCGTCGCAGGCCGCGTCAGTCCCAGCGGACGGAGCAACGGTCACCACGCTCCAGCCATCATTCAATGTTCCGCTCGTCACGGATACCGACCCGGGTGACACGGTGCAGTATCAGTTCCGAATCGCGTCGGGTTCGGACGGAAAAGCCGGAGCGGTCATCTCCTCAGGTTGGTTGAACGCCTCCCAGTTCCCGTGGACGGCCCCCGCTGGCGCCCTGCAGGATGGCGGCGCGTATTCCTGGGTTGTGCTGACCAGCGACGGAGTGGACACAAACTACGAACCCTCTTGGAATAACAAACTCAAAATCAACCTGCGACTCGGAACTTCGGGACCGTCGCCATTCGACGCCGCAGGGCCCGTGACGGTAAACCTCGCCAACGGCAATGCCGCGCTTGGTTTCACCTCACCGTTGGTAACCACTATCGGTGGGTCCATGGGCCTGACGTTCGCCTACAACTCCCAGCAGTCGCCGAGCCTGTTCCGCGGGCTTACAGGGAGCTACTTCAGTGCGCTTACGGGTGTCCAAACGGCAACCACCACTTTCGATATCTCCGGGAAGACTCCTCTGCTCGTGCGGACAGATCCTTCCGTCTCCTTTCAGTGGGCATCAGGCGCGCCGGGCCCTGCCGTTCCGTCTGACTACTTCTTGGCAAGATGGACAGGCTACATACAAGCGCCCAGTGCGGGCTCATACACCTTCGGGACACTTCGAGACGACGGTACGAAGGTGTGGGTGAACAGCCTCACTGCTCCGGTTGTGGACACCTGGACCACGGGAGGTGGTACGAGCACCAAGTCGTGGGGCACTGCCGTCAGCCTTCCAGCCTCCGCGGTGCCGTTCCAGTTTGACTACTACGACAGCACGGGCAACGCGGCGGCCGAACTCTGGGTCCGCAATCCCGCTGGTCAGGAGTTCATCGTTCCCGCGTCGTGGTTCTCCACGAAAGTGCAGACTCTTCCGAATGGGTGGATGACCTCAACCCCAATTTCCGGGAGCGGCGGCTTCTACGCACTGGCTCGTGTGAACGAAGGTTCGGTCACGCTGACGGACGTCACCGGCTCTGTCCACACCTACGCGAAGACCACGACGGGAGCAGCGCTCGGCGCTACAGGGGGTTACACCTCACCGCCAGGGGAGTACGGCGTGCTCTCTTTGGACGCGACCGGCCTTGTCACGCTGAAAGAGGACGACGGCACTGTCTACGCCTTCAATGCTCAGGGCGCGGTAACTTCGGTCACTAAGCCGGCCGACGCGATGAAGACGGCGACGCCCATAGTCAGCTACCGACCGACAACTGGTCAGGCCGATCGTATTTCTGATCCCCTTTCCTATAACGCCGGATCCAGCCCTGCTACCTACTCGCGCGAAGTGCGCTTCGTATATGCCAACGACACCACCGCAACGGTCGGTCTAGGGGCTGGCGACTCGGACGGCACCGGCACAGCTTGCCCGGTACCAAGCGGTTATGCGGCTCCACCCGCCGGAATGCTTTGCCGGATTGTCTATCCCGGACATGTTGTAGGGCAGGCCGATACAACTCAGCTTTACTACAACGCGACCGGGCAGCTCGTCCGTATTGCCGATCCCGGCAGTGAGGTCACTGATTTCGCCTACAACACCGGCGGACTAATGGTTACGGTACGGGATTCACTGGCCAACGATTGGCTCACCTTTAACACGTCGATCACTCCGAGCGCCAACCAGACAACCACTCTGGCTTACGACGGACAGTCTCGAGTTTCCTCAGTCACTCTTCCTGCTCCCGACGGTGTTACGGCTGCGTTGCGTCCCCAAAAGACCTACACCTACGCTGCGGGGACAACGTACTTCGATGTCGCCGGCCTGGGTGTGGGAAGCGGTCATGCAGGAACCGTCACCTTCGATTCGGCATGGCGAGAACTCACCCGCACTAGCGCGATGGGCGCGACTGCATCGCAAACATGGAGCGCAAAAGAAGTAGTCCTTTCCTCGACCGACTCGACCGGCAAGGTCACGAATAGCGTCTATGACTCTCAAGACCGTCGCACTGACACGTACGGGCCGGCAGTGGCGAGTTGCTTCGACAACAACAGGCTGCCTGTTTCCGGGTGTGCAGTAGCTCCAGCCCACGTGAGCACATCGTATGATCAAGGCCTCCAGGGCCTCCACTATGCGTACTATCCAAACCCTGCGCTGAGCGGGGCGCCGACCGCGTTTAGCTTTGGGCTACCAGGAGTGACAAGCGGCGCTGTCGATAAGGACTTTGCATCGACCGCACCGATCACCGGTGTAACGGCAGTGGACAACTGGTCGCTCCGCGCAACTGGTCTGATTACCTTCCCGACTGGCGGAACATACACGGTGACCACCAACGCGGACGACGCGACCGCTCTCTGGATCGGCGACGTGCAGATGGTGAACAACTGGACCACGGGTGCTGTCCGTGTTGCAGGCACGGTTCAGACCGTCACTGTTGCGGCGGGAGAGACGCGTCGCATTCGGCTCCAATATGCAGATGTCAGCGGTGCGGCGAGTCTGCAGTTGAAGTGGACTAAGCCGGGTGGGGCGAACGAGGTTGTGCCGGGATCCGCCCTAAAGCCGGATTACGGGCTGGCCAACGGCACTACGACGTATGACTCGGTTCCGGTCGGCTCAAGCCTCGGCAACGCGCGAGTCCCCAACGTTACGACGGCGCTCGAGTACACGCATCCCTGGCTAGGCGCCGCGACCGCCTCAATAGTCGATCCCACCGGTCCTTCCGCGCTCAACTTGAGAACCGAAACCACCTATGAGACGCCAGGTTCTCTGTGGCTTCGCCGCCTGACCAAGCGCCTACCCGCCGCTGTGGCGCAATCGCAATCGGCCGCGGCCGCGGGTACCACCTTCCTCTACTGGGGTGACAAACAGGGACTAGATGTAGCTACATGCGGGCTCCCGATTGGGGCGCCGCAGTCGGGCTTCCTTCGGACGTCTACTGGGCCGACACCAGCTGTTGGTAGCGCTGTCGTCACAGAATTCGTCTATGACTTGATGGGTCGAACGGTCGGCACGAAGCGATCCGGGGACACAACCTGGACTTGCTTTGCATTCGACCTGCGTGGGCGCACTACCTCGACAGTATTCTCAGCGACCGCTAGTTCTGCTTCCCGCACTGCAACATACAACTACGCTTCCGGTGGAAATCCCCTGACTAGCTACGCCCAAGACGGCGCAGTGAGCGGCTCGCCAAATGGTTCTCGAATCACTACGACAATTGACCTGCTGGGACGAACGACCTCATATACAGACGTTTGGAACACGGTCACCAATGCCGTATTCGCGCCACAGATCGGGCGGGTCACGTCAATTGCCACAACGCCCCCCGGAGGCTCCGCGTCCGTTCAATCATTCCTTTACGACCTAGACGGCAAGGTGGAACAGGTGAAGGTCGATGGCGTCGTCTATGCCGACCCTGTCTACGCGACCAATCAGCTGCTCCAATCCGTGTCTTACCTGCAAAACGGCACGAGTCTGTCGGCAATAACCAGGAACCTGACGACCGGAACCACTGACGGCATTCAGTGGACCTTCCCGGGTACGTCCATTCCCCATGCCGCGGAGCCCGTCACTTCCACCGGCTACGAGTCGGGAACAGCGCCGACAGCGACAATTGGTGTGACTCCTGCCACGGGCTACACCGTCATGACGAACGTTTCGTCGAATGCCCACTCTGGTAGCGGAGCGATGTCGCTAACGAGCAGCCTCAGCGGGTATTGGATCGGTGTAGAAGACGCGCAGTCGGGCCTCAGCGTCGGTCGCTCCTACACCGCGTCTGCGTGGGTGAACGCGACAGCGACCACGGGACTTGCAGACATCGGCATTGGCGTAGATGGCATTGGTGAGTCTGCTGCGGCGACCTATCCTGGAACCGGGTATCAGCAGGTCAGTTACACATTCACCGCCACCGCGACGAGCCACACTGTCTACTTCGGTGTGAACTACTCGACGACGACCAGCGGCAACCTTTATTGGGACGACGTCTCACTGGTCCAAAACGCATACTCGGATGGTGGCGGTTCTCATCCGGCAGTAACTGTCGCATCGAACGGATATGAGGCGGGTGCCCCCTCCAGCCCCCCCACCGTGGGAATCACGCCAGCAACTAGCTACTCATCGGTCACTGTTGGAGCCACCAATCCGCACACCGGGAGCAAAGCCATGGCTCTCAGTAGCACTCTCGACGGCTATTGGGTTGGTACGTCCGATGTCTTATCTGGACTCACGGTCGGGCGCTCTTACACGGCGTCGGTCTGGGTCGATACGAGCTCCACGGCGTGGCTGTGGGACATAGTTGTGGGAGTCTCCGGGATTGGTCAGTCCTCATCAGCACCAAGCCCCGGAAGTGGATATCAGCAGCTGACTTATACGTTCACTGCTACTGCAACGAGCCATACGGTTGTCCTTGGTGTGAACGGCATGACTAGCTCGAGCGCGCCAGTCTATTGGGATGATCTCAGCATCGTCCAGGACGCCTATACGGAGACCACCGCGCCGCAGATCGTCACTGATGCAGTAATCCGCTCACAGTCGGGTCGGATACTCCAGAACACCCTCACGGATGGCACCGCTGTCGAAACATCGACCTACACCTACGACGCCGCTGGACGTCTCATCCAGGCGGCGATTCCAGGGCATACCTTGACCTATGCGTTCGCTTCGACCGGCGGATGTGGCGCAAACGCTGCTGCTGGCCGGAATGGCAACCGTACGTCTTTCACTGATGCGAAAGGCATCGGTACACCAATCACGACCAACTATTGCTATGACAACGCGGATCGACTGACATCCACAACTCTGGCAAACCCCACTCCTGGGGCATCACCGATCGTGGGAGTCGCCCTCACATCGAGCAATCTGCAATATGACGCGCACGGGAACACGATCAAGATCGCGGACCAAACGCTGACCTACGATGTCGCGGATCGTCACATGAGCACGATCCTCGCCGACGGGACGAGTGTTTTCTACTCCAGGGACGTCACCGGGCGAGTTGTTGCGCGTACAGATGATCCAGCCGGGCCGACTCCGGCAACCACTATTCGGTACACCTACGCCGGTTCCGAGCAGTTTGGTGTTCTTTCTGGGACAACCAGCGCTCTCATCGAGCGAGATTTTGTTCTGCCGGGCGGCGTGAGGGTGGTGATCCCAACCGCGGGGGGGCCCACATGGTCGTACCCCAACCTGCATCAAGACAACATCATCATTGCCGACGCGAGCGGGGTGCGACAAGGCACCCGAACGACCTACGACCCATTTGGGCAATCGATTGACATAGCAACCGGATTCATCGGCACAGCCTCAGCGGACGACGCACTTCCAGACAACTCTCCAGGTCTCGCAGACTTTGGTTGGGTCGGCGGAGCAGGAAAACTTACGGAGCACCAAGGAACAATCGCAACGGTCGAGATGGGTGTGCGTCAGTACGTACCGGCGCTAGCGCGGTTCCTCTCCGTGGACCCCGTGGAAGGAGGTACGAGCAGCAGCTACGACTATCCAGCCGATCCGATAAATAGGTTCGACCTGTCCGGCGCGTTCATCATCTTCCCCAGTCCCGATGACATCGATGACTACGACTACCAGTATGACTGGCTAATCGGACCGGTATCGACGTACGGAAGCCCTGGCGAAGCGATGCAGGTATTCAAGACGAATCCGACCAAGATTTTCCCGTTCGACGTGACTGGTTGCAAGTCGTTCTACACCGGTGCAACCTGCCGCCTGAACGACGCTCTAGGGTTCGGATTCTTTGGTCCTGCAGTGCAATCGAGCGGCGTGGTTAAGGTATCAACGACCAATACGACAGTCACCTTCACCGTCGCGGAAAACGGCTACTTCGATTCGGTCGGATCAACTATCGCGTTCAGCACTTATGCACGCGACGGCAATCTGTATCTGCGCCAAACTGCGGTCACTCTTAAATCCAACTTGGCGTCTAGAGTGGGCGTCGCCTTAGGATTCGCTGGCGGCACATGGTCGAAGCAAGCATCCAAGTTCCGCAAGGTCTTGCGAGGGAGAAAGTAGGAGAACGTGAAGAAAAGTCCCCTCTGGAGGCTTTTGCTGCTCGTCGGGCCGATCGGAGGATTTCTGGTGGTCTTGGCGGTTTCGGTGATCTCAATCTCGCTCGCGGCGCATCCAAGCAACTACCAACCATTCTTCCCTCCGCAGTTTGTTGCTATCTTCCTCGCCTTCGAGGGAGCAGCGGGCGGACTCATTGCGGCCGGGTTGGGACTGCTGCTTCGCACCATTCTGCGAGCCCGCTCGGGTTCCCCCTTGGAAATCCTCGCGGTCGCCTTGGGTGCTTTCATTGGGGGCGCGCTCACATATTTAGTGTTCTCAGCCGGGCTCGTGAGCGATCTCTTGTTTCCCGTAATCGCAGGCGTGGTACCCGCGGTCGGCTTGGTTCTGACCGCTCTGGCCCATCGACATTGGTCACGAGCTAGCGTGGGCAACTAGCCCGTGACGGAACTCAAGATCAGTGAAGTTGCTTCGGCCGTAATAGACGCTCTGCACGGGGCGTCCCCGGATCATCCCGACGCGGGCAACGGAAGACCGGTCTGGTACTACGACCTGTGCTCACGGATCGCCGTCCTTATTGGCGATTCGGAGATCTTGTTCGTGAGCCACTCGTTCAACGACTATGCGGCACAGGACGGCACAGCGTGGTTGTTCACCGAGCACCTGGCCGTTCGGGGGAGCTACGTCGGCGACGGGCAGAAGGGGCAGGTTGAAGTTCAAGCTATAGGCAGAAGATCTCTTCAGTCTCTTGCTGTTGATGAATTGTCGAACGCCTTCGGGCAGCCCGACGACTTCTGGCCTCGCCGCATCCGAGTCAGCCTGGACTACGGCCACGTCGATGTGACCTTGCCCTTGGAGACGTCGTCATATCAGGCGCATAAGCTCGCGGCGTTGCTCCCTGCGCTCGCTCTCGACTTGAACGGCTGACAACAAGGCGTCTGGTGAATTAGCAACGAGGCTATCGGTCGTCGGAGTCCGCGGGAGCGTCGGCATCCGCCGCTTCCCTGGCTCGGTTCCAGAATGGAATGAACACGAGCCTGAGCGCGAACCACCATGCGTAGATCGCGATAGCCCCATTGCTGTCGCGATCAGTAAGCAATCCGTGAGCAACTTCGTTGCGCAGATTCGGACCGAGCGGTCCGCAGAACAGCAATCGAATTTCGTGAACCATGTCCTCGCCGAATAGCGTGACTACCTCCGGCAGCTCCATGAGCGCGCTCAAGCCACGTTCGCTTTCTACGCCATCCGGAGCGACATTCGATGTCTGGACGCCTGCTTCCGCGAGATGTGCTCGAATGGTCGCCTCCATCTGGGGCGCGAGCAGATGGACTGCCGCCACGAACTCCCCGCTATAGCCGAGGTGTAAGGCTTTGGCGAATAGGCGCGTGTGCTCGTCAGGGACGAAGGCGGAAACATTCACGATCGCCTCAAACGGATACATCCCCAAATGATGCTCGTTGGTGATTTGAACGTAGGCGGGCCAGATCGCGCCTTGGACAAGCAGACCAATCCGAATCGTGTAGAGCTGAACCAACTGCCTCCACACACCTTCGGGAATTCCATATCGATTGGCTGCCTCAGGGTCGCGGCCTCGGTTGATCGCACGTCCGTCACCTGCGAATGTGACCGTCGAGAACAATCCTTGGAGGGGGTGACTTTTGAGAAGGCCTTCCGCGGTCGAGACGTCCCCTTGGTAGGACGCGAAGGGCGCCAAGGTGGTGAAGGCAATGAGTGCGTCGTCCGGCGACTTGTCGCGAACCAACTCGATCGCTTCTTGAATGCCCGCGTTGAGGTCTACGCCCTTCCCTTTCATGGACGTCATTTCAGCCAGTCCTTGCCGACCAGTTTTCCTAATTCGACGTTCAAGGTCTTTCGTGAGGTCCCCGGCGCCGAGCTCCTGACGGTGCGCATTTGGGATACGGCGCAGGATCTGAAGCGCGTTCTCCAGCAGTGAATTTGCGACTAGGCCGCTGTCGCTGCGCTGATCGGCCTCGGCCATGATTTCATGGACCTGGGCGAGGATTTGTGCAGATGCCGCCACAGGGTCATCTGCAATGACGAGCCAACTCGCGGCTTCTTCATGAAGACCTTGGCGAGTGAACAACTGCTTAGTTTCTGCAGTCGCGAGTTCGACAAGGCGCTCGGCGACTGCCTTTGGGTCGTCCGGCCTCAGGCCGACCGTTCGAAGCACCCGCGCGATTGCCATCGCGACTGAACCGGACTCTGTAGTTTCGAAGTGCCCCCGCAACCGTTCCATGACCTCGATGCGCTCGCTCGCTAGAGGCTTTCCGAGGCGACTAGCGATCATGCCGAAGCGCATCCATTCGGCGCGGGTCGCCCACCAAAGCTCATCGTCGAAGGGAGTTCCGAGCCAGTGGGCGACCGCTAGCTTCGCGTACTCGATTCGGGACTTGCCTGATGAGGTAATGAAGAGAACGTCAGCCACGCGGGCGGCAAGAGCAGGGTGCTCGATCATGGGTAGGACGGTGGAGAGGAACGTAAGGTCCTCTTCGGTGAGGTCGGCAATGACCAAGGTTCGCCGTCCGATACTCCTCATCCATGCCTCATAGGGAGTGTTCCAATCGTCCTCCCGCACGTCACAGCTCATCGACGAAGACGCGGAGGACGATGCCGCCGCCCGACGCGGCGTGGACAGGGCCGACCTGCCGAATGAGTCTATTTGGGTATCGCGTGCCGACTTAGAGGACGAGTATGTTCGCGCAATCGGCGGCGAAGCGATGTGGCAGGCCCTCAACGCCTCGCCGATGATTAGTCGCAACGAGCTCAGCAACTGCGAGCAGACTGGCCCGGGTGGGACGCACACGGATGAGGAAGTTGCCGCGTTCTGTCGCCGCGGAAGGTACAAGGTGAAGGGTGCCCTTGTTGCGTCGCGAATTCTCACCGAGACTCAGGCGCGCCAAATCTCCAGCGTGGAGAGTCTTCTCTCAGAAGTCGCACCTGCCTGATGATCGCGCCGACGCCAAAGCAGGTTGAGATCAGGGATCATCCTGGTCTCGGCCTCCTCGTGGTCGCCCCCGCTGGTTGCGGCAAGACGGAGGCTCTGGCCCTTCGCATCCAGGGACTGATCGCTCGGGGGGACGTGGTCGCACCTCGTCGAATCCTTGTCACCACATTTTCCAATCGCGCCCGCGACGGTATTCGTGAACGCCTTTCTGCCTATCTCACACCAAACGTCATTCGGGACCGACTGAGCATCGCGAACTTCCACGGTGTGGCGGCGCGCCTCTTTCGCGCGCACGCAAGGACGATCGGCCTCGACCCCGAGATGGTCATGCCCGAAGGCAACTGGGTTCTCGAACAGTGTCGCGAAGGCAACTTGTCATTCCAAGAGAGTTCGGCCGTACAACGCATCCTTCAGCAGACAAAGCTTGAAAAGCTAAGCGACTCTGAGGTGATGGAACGCCTGACGCAGCTCGGCAATCGAAAGGCGATTGAATACGAGAAGCGACGGCTCAGCGAGAATCGGCTGACCTACGACGACCTGCTTCGATCGGCAGAACTGATCCTCGCCAATGACGAAGTTGCAGAGCTCTACCGCCAGCATTTTGGAGCGGTTGTTGTCGATGAGTTTCAAGACCTCACGCCGCAGCAGCTCCGCGTCGTGAATCGCATCGGGTTCGGGCGAACGACATTCGCTGGCGATTTGGCGCAGGGAATATACGGCTTCACTGGCGCAAAGCCTGCCGAAGTCGATGCGGCGATCCGCAGCGAGACTAGTACCGAGATCAGATTCGCCGAATCGCACCGATCGTCCCCTGTGGTGCTGACGATGGTGAACTCTCTTGACGAGCTCACGGGCGGCGACGAGCTGTCCTGTGCTGATCCCGATTCTTGGCCGTCGGGCGGACTTGCTGGAGCTGTCGGATTCATGACGGCTGAACAAGAAGGACGATGGGCTGCCGCGACGGCTGTCGCGATATTGTCGCGGGCGCCCCGTCAGCGCGTCGGGATCATTGCGCGTACAGGACCCCGTCGGCGATTCGCCGACTCGGCAGTTGCGCAGTACAACGACTACCAATCATTCCGGTGGGACGACGGCGTCATGGATACGGACACAGCACGTCTCCTGAAGGCGATGCTGAAGACGATCGACTCCACTCGGGTGCTCGAAGCCGACAACCCGATCGAGTACCTAAGGGAAGCGATCACCTTTGACGCCATCCCAGAACCGCGTACGCGAGAGTCAGTGCATGATGCCCTGGGCTGGACCCTCGACCTGCTCAACGATGGTGAGACCCCAGCCGCGATTCGCATGCGCATTGTCATTGGGGACACGGGCACACTGCTGACTGCGCCGGGCATCCATCTCCTTACCGGTCATGTCGGCAAGGGCCAGCAGTTCGACTGGGTGATCGTCGTTGGCGCGGATGAGGGCACCGTGCCGGACTTTCGTGCAGAGTCCCAGGCCGAGCTTTTAGAGGAAGCGCGGGTGCTTTCGGTGATGATCTCGCGTGCCCGCCATGGTGTGATCGTCACCAATGCATTGGCAGTACCCGCGGCAAACGGAAGAGTCTTCAACAGAGACCCATCCCGATTTCTGCGTTACTTGCAGGTCGCTAACCCGCTCGATGCGCCGGCGATCGTGAGATGGATTGATGATGCGGATTGGGCAGCCATCTCAAACAGATAGTCCGACGTGGGAACTATGGTCAAGCAGCGGCGCGACTGATCGGAGACACATGAACTCGGTGATCACCCTTGGCGGCACCCTGCCGTTTCCAACGGAACTTCGACCCAACCCGGACGCCCCATCCGATCTCATCGAAGTCTTCGCCTCTTATTGGGAGGCCGTCGAGTGGCCGCAATCTCGAATTACAAAATGGGGGTCGCCCGTCGCCTCGATCTCGGGAGGAGAATGGGGCAACGACGCGGCCTCTGCGGCTGGAGCGGGCGGGGTCGCTGAGGTCGTGGGTGTTGCCTGCACTCGGTGCGGTGGACGTCTCACTCTTACCTCCCGATCTGCGTTCGATCAAGCTCAGCGCGGTGAAAGCGTCAAGTGTCGCGATTGCACTGCCCACTTCGGAGAGCGGGTGCGCAGACTTGGCTCAGCGGATGCGGCGGCGAAGCGTGCCGCCCGCGTCGAGGGGCGCTTGGCCCGAGAGGGAGAGGCGCATCAGCAGGCTGAGCGGTCGGCCGGTCGTAGCCTTGCCATTCAGGTGGCGTACGGAACGCCGCGCGGAGCGGATGCGCCCGGCCTTGACGGCCTCGGCGTCACAGAGCTGGTCACCTTGCTGACTCTCGGGCGGTTCCACATGCCTGCAGGTGTCACCATTGCGCTCGATGATGATGAAGAGCCACTGCTGGCGCCATTCACTTCGTACGACTACTTCAAAGCGATCCTTGATCGGCAGGTCTTGCAGGTGCACGCCTCTACACCCGCGTCTGCCTTCGTTTGGGAAGCAGAAGAGGGCGAGGGCGCGACGACGCTATCCGACCGCTGGTATCCGCGACGTCTTCGTTTGTGGCGCGACACCGGAGCAGACTCGGCAGAAGCTGCAGGCATCATGCGAGACGAGATCAAAGGACTCCTCGACCTTCCTCTGCTTACGAGGAGCCAGCAGGAGGAACTCTTGCTTCTCGGTAGGGATCTGCTGGCCGAAGAGGGTATGGCCTATCTCGAGTATCAGCTCTGGCGTTACAAGCTTCCCGAAGTCCCTGATCAGCATCGGTCCAGATTCTTCGCCGTCATGCAGCGCGCCGCCGATCACCTCACCTTGGGTGACATCTATCGACTGGCTTGGAGCGCGGCTTCCGCGGCGACGAATCTCTACCAGAGCACGCCGGCAAGCAAGGCAAACTCATCGACTTACGCGCTGAACAAGTTCGAGGATCGGGTCTCTGAAGCGATCGCAGACCCAGACCAGCTGCTTGAGCCATATCGCCCGATCGATCAGGTTCAGATCTCGACCATGACGCGAGTCATCTTTATGGAGATTCTTGAGAGCCCGGTCGTATCAGCGTCCATCCGAGAAATCAGAGAAGATATGCCCACCGCTTTCGATGTTCAAATGCGCTCTTCTTGTGTGGAAGCCCTACCGACTCCCGACGACATCACTCTCGCGAAGAGCCAGATCGGATCCGCAGGGGCGGGAGCAGTGTTATCGGCGCTCACTGTCCTTCGTGGGCGTGGGCTAGCGACATGCGCGCCGGGGTGCTCGCACTCGCAGGCAAACTTGCTTCTCCTGCAGGCAAGCAGGGAGGTTCAATTGTTGAGCGAAAGGATTGGTGAGCAAGAGGCAGAGATCGCTGTCGTGCAGCTTCTGCATTGGAACAACTGGCGAGACATCGACAATCGGTCGGAACGCCCTGGCGACGTCCTCCTGATGGCAATTCGAGACGAGATTTTCGGGGCCGGGAATGGCGCGCCCTTCTAACCGCCCGACCGTCCAGGCTTTGCCCGAGTTGGAAGTCGGGGCCCGGCTCCAGCGCCACGCTGCCCTCTGACCCCTTGCGTCAGAAATCCTTCACGACGTGCAGCCGCGATCCAGTCGCGCACGGTCGGCTCCGGACGGTCAAACCTTTCCGCGAGGCGACCGATCAGGCCTACTCCGTGTGCAGCTTCGTCGAGATAGGCGTAGGCGACCGACATCAGGAGATCGTCACCGAGGCGAGGGCGTCCGCGCTGAGTTCGCTTTGCGCCCTCGGTCGCGACGCGAAGGGCATCTCGACTTGACCGTTCCAGGCCGTCGCTCGCGAGCGTTTCCTCGTCGTTGTCCCAGTCAGGATCTTCGACATCGGATTCCGCGAGCGACTTCTGGGCCATCGCGATGATCCGGCCAAGTGGTAGCCGTCGAAGGAGATCGGGGGTGATCAGGGGGCGGTCGTCGATCTGCGGCTCAGCGTGCTGCTCGCCTACGAACGATCCCCACTCGTCGAAATGTCCCCATCGCATGCGAAAGAGCTCCAGCTCGCCGACCTCGAGGCCGCGACCGCGGTCCACGAGCACACCGTAGACAACCATCGGGAAATCCCGACTGCGGTAGACGAAGTCCGACACGTACCCAGTGCCGCGGCTGCGCCGTTTTAGGTACATCTCAAGGCGCTCGCGGGGCAGCAACTCCTCGTCCTCGATCGTTGCTATCTTGTCTCGGTCCCAGCCCATGTCGATGAGAGCGTCCTTGTAGAGATCCAACATCTGGCGAGTGCGGTTGCGATCGTAGGAGAGGTCTCGGACCTCGAAGTGATCGCGGCGTATGTGCCGCTGGCCTTCTGGGGCCGACGGGTTGTCGTAGTCGGCTTCGGTGAACACGGGCTTGGGGGTCATGTGCTCGAGCGTATAACAGCTTGACAGCTCACGTGATGGAAAAAGATACCGACTTAGGATGCATCGTTATTCGGCTGGTTGATGGGAACTTTGCCGCGGGGGCGAAGTGCGACTCCGATGGCTAGAAGGGCTCGGCGGACCGATTCTTGAGGATAGCCAGCGTCCTTGGCCACCTTGTTGAGTGGAAGGCCAGATTCATAAAGCTTCGCTGCTTGGAGGACACTTTCTGGGGGGATCGGTTGGCGGCGCATCGTCACTTTTCGGGCGTCCAGTAGTTTCAACACCGCGCTCTTGCTAATGCCGTACTTCTCCATGAGCCGTGTTGTTGGCTCTCCTGATTCGTAGGCTGCCACGAGCTCGGCCACGGCATCCAAGCCAATCCGGCGAGCCACGGACGTTGTCTGCTTCGGCGAAACGTCTGAGGCGCGATTGCTCGCCTCGGCTTGTTCGAGCAGGCGTTGGAGCTGATTCCGTGATTTATGAGGGTACAGAAGGTTGGAATACAGTCCGATCACCGCAACAGTAGGAAAAGGCTCGGTCTTCGGATCGGGCCTTTTCTGTGTTCTCGATACGATCGAGCCATGCGATTCGGAATGTTCATCCCCCAGGGCTGGCGGCACGACCTCGTGGGCATCGAGCCCGCCGAGCAGTGGTCGACCATGAGTGGGCTCGCCGCCCACGCGGATGCCGGGCCGTGGGAGTCGATCTGGGTGTACGACCACTTTCACACGGTGCCGGTGCCGAGCGAGGAAGCCACCCACGAAGCGTGGACCCTCATGGCGGCCTTCGCAGCGTCGACCAGCCGCGTCACGCTCGGGCAGATGTGCACGTGCATGAGCTATCGGAATCCGGCGTACCTCGCGAAGGTCGCCGCGACCGTGGACGTGATCTCCGGCGGTCGCGCGCAGATGGGCATCGGCGGGGGCTGGTACGAGCACGAGTGGAAGGCGTACGGCTACGGTTTCCCGCCGGTGGGCGTGCGGCTCGGCCGCCTGCGGGAGGGGCTCGAGATCATGCGGCAGGCGTGGACGACGGGCGTGGCATCCCTCGACGGCGAGCACTACCAGGTGGATGGCGCGATCGTCCGCCCGCTCCCGCTGCAGGAGGGCGGCATCCCGATCTGGGTCGCTGGCGGCGGCGAGAAGGTCACGCTGCGCATCGCCGCCGAGTACGCCGACTACACGAACTTCAGCGGGATACCCGAAGAATTCGACGCCAAGAGCGCCCTGCTGCGCGAGCACTGCGCGGCGGTGGGAACCGACTTCGATGCGATCGTGCGCTCCGCGAACTACAACACAGTCGTGGGCAGCACGGAGGCAGAGGTCGCCGACCGCATCGACGCGATCGAGGCGCGCGTGACGCCATACCTCGGCGAGCAGAAGGCCGCAGAGTTCGTCGCCGAGTACCGCGGCGGCAACGCGCTGGGCGTGGGCACTCCCGAGCAACTCGTCGAGCGCTTCACCGACATGGCCAAGCGCGGGCTCGGCTACCAGATCCACTACTTCCCGGAGGCGGCCTACGACCGCAGCGGGCTCGAACTGTTCGAGCGTGAAGTCATTCCGGCGCTGTGACCAGCTCACACCCCGGCGACGTCGCGATCGAGCGGCAGGCCGATGAACGCCGCGCTCGCCACGCGAAATGTCGACGACTTCCGTGACCTCGGCCTCACGCTTATCAACCCCTGGGAGGCGCGGTAGATTCGTTGCATGACTCCGCTGCAGGCGCGCATCATCTACGACCTCAATGTGCAACCGTCGATCGACCCGGCCGAGCAGGTGCGGCTGCGCATCGACTTTCTCAAGGCCTACCTGCGCAAGACCGCGACCACGGGCCTCGTGCTCGGCATCAGCGGCGGCCAGGACTCGTCGCTCGCCGGGCGGCTCTGCCAGCTCGCCGTCGAGGAGCTGCGCGCGGAGGGCTACCACGCCTCGTTCAGCGCGGTGCGCCTGCCATACAACGTGCAGGCCGACGAGGATGACGCGCAGCTCGCGCTCACGTTCATCAAGGCCGATCACCTCGTCACCTACAACATCCGCCGCGCCGTCGACGGGTTCGAGGCCGAGTACGCCCACGCGACCGGAGCCGAGATGCTCGACTTCACCAAGGGCAACGTCAAAGCGCGCGCCCGGATGATCGCCCAGTACGCCCTCGCAGGCCAGAGCAACCTGCTCGTCGTCGGAACTGACCACGCGGCCGAGGCGGTCAACGGCTTCTTCACGAAGTTCGGGGACGGCGGCGCCGACGTGCTTCCCCTCACGGGACTCACGAAGCGCCAGGGGCGCTCGCTGCTGGAGTTCCTGAAGGCGCCGGAGCGTCTCTACCTCAAGGCGCCCACGGCCGACCTCCTCGACGACACCCCCGGCCAGACCGACGAGGCAAACCTCGGGCTGAGCTACACCCAGATCGACGACTACCTCGAGGGCAGGGACGTCGACGAGAAGGTCGCCGTCACGATCGAGACCCGCTACATCAACACGCGCCACAAGCGCGCGGTGCCGGTCTCGATGTTCGACGACTGGTGGCGCGACTAGTGCCTCTTCTGGCCGTCGCGCAGTTCGCGCCCGGTGATGACCGCGACCGCAACCTTGCGGTCATGGAGACCTTCGCCATCGAGGCCGCGGGCCGCGGTGCGACGCTCGTGGTGTTCCCGGAGTACTCCTCGTTCTTCGAGCCTGAACTCGGCGACGCGTCGGTCGCCGCGGCCGAGACTCTCGACGGGGAGTTCGTGGCCGGGCTTGGCGCGATTGCGCAGCGGCTGGGCATCCATGTCGTCGCGGGCATGCTCGAGGTCGCCGGCGAGGGGAAGGTCTCGAACACGCTCGTCGCGGTATCCCCGAGTTCGATCGTCGCGACGTATCGCAAGATGCACCTGTACGACGCCTTCGGGCAGCGTGAGTCCGATCGCGTGAAGGCCGGGGAGATCGAGCCCCCGCAGACGTTCGAGTGGCAGGGGTTCACGGTCGGAATGCAGACCTGCTACGACATCCGCTTCCCCGAAGTGACCCGCCGTCTCGTTGACGCTGGTGCCGAGCTCGTGCTCGTGCCGGCGGAATGGGTGCGCGGTCCGCTCAAGGAGCACCACTGGCGCGTGCTGGTCACGGCGCGAGCCATCGAGAACACGATCTACGTCGCTGCGGCCGACCACGCTCCGCCGATCGGTGCGGGTAACAGCATGGTCGTCGACCCCATGGGCGTCGAGCTCGTCACCATCGGCGAGGAGACCGCCATCGCCATCGCCGACGTGTCGCTGGCGCGCGTGGCATCCGTGCGGGAAAAGAACCCCGCTGTCGCGCTGCGGCGTTTTGGAGTGCACCAGATCTAGGGGCACCACCTTGGGGGGATGTACCCCGATCGGTTGTTCCGTACAGTAAAGGACATCTCATCCCAGGGGGGAACGGATGTCCGAATTGTTTAGAGTCGTCATCGTTGAAGACGACCCAGATGTTGCGCTGTACTCGAAGACGGTCTTGGAGAAGCGCGGCGATTGCGTGGTCATCACGCTCGCTGACCCGCGCCTTGCCGCCAACGCGGTCGCGGAGTTCCAGCCCGACGTGCTGCTCACCGATATCGAGATGCCCGGCATGTCCGGTCTCGATCTCATCGCGCAGGTTCGCCAGATCAAGCCCGGCCTGCCGGTGATCGTCATGACCGCGCACGCTTCGGTCGACTACGCGATCACGGCGCTGCGGCACGACGCCAGCGAGTTTCTCACGAAGCCCGTGAGCTCGGCGGACCTCGTCAGTCATGTCACTCGTCTCGCCCTCGCCGGACGACAGGCCGCCACGGTCGTCTCGGAGGCGCAGAGCGTTCTCGCGATCGGTGCCCACCCGGACGACGTGGAAGCTGGCGTCGCCGGCATCCTCGCCGCCCACCGGGCCGCGGGCGACACAGTCACGATCCTCACCCTCTCCGCGGGAATGCGCGAGGGCGGCATTCAGAACGCCTGGAACGAGAGCTCGCAGTCTGCGCAGCTGATCGGCGCCAACCTGCTTCTCGAGGACGCGCTCGGGGGAGCGCACCCGAGCGGACTGCCCCTCGTCGACATCCTTCGCAAGGTCATCAGCGACGTCGACGCCACGGTCGTCTACGTGCACAGCAAGAACGACGACAACCAGGATCACCGTGCCGTGCACGACGCGACGCTCATCGCCGCGTCGAAGGTGCGCACGGTCGCCTGCTACCAGGGCACGTCGTCGACCCCGGACTTCCGCCCCAACCGCTTTGTTTCGATCGACGGCTACACCGACGTCAAACTCGCCATGCTCGGCGCGTTCGCTGTGGGCCTGGAGCGACCGCCATACCTGCAACCCGACTTTGCGCTGGCCACGGCTCGCGCCTGGTCACGTTACGGCACGGGCACGTACAACGAAGCGCTCGAGATCGTGCGCGATTCGGGTTCGGTCTAGGGGCAGTGACATGTACCAAGGGGAACTTGTGATGGAGAAGCTGGCCGTCGATCGGGTGCGAATCCTGGTTGTCGAAGACAGCGAAGACCAGGCTGGCCTGCTCCGTCGCTACTTCGAGAAGGCCGGATGCGACGTCACGGTCGTCGAATCGGCGGAGGATGCGATTGCGGCCTACGAGCGCGAGCACCACGACCTCGCGGTCATCGATCTTCAGCTGCCCGGCATGGACGGGTGGCAGCTCGCGATCAAGCTCAAGTCAGAGCGGCCCGCGTGTGCGATCGCGATCACCTCGGTGCTCGACACCTCCGACTTCCCGATCGCCGACGCTGCTCTGCCCAAGCCGTTCACCGGCGCGCAGGTGCGTCAGGTTCTCATGACTACAGTTCCCCGCTGGGCAGACCAGTGACCACAGTTGTCGTCGCCGACGACGACCAGGACATCCGCAGTCTCGTCTCCATCGCGGTGCGCAAGGCGGGTCTCGACCTCGTCGCGAGCGTGAGCGATGGCGCCCTCGCCCTCGAAGCGATCCTCAAGCACCGGCCCGATCTCGCGATCCTCGATGTGTCGATGCCCGAGATGACCGGGCTCGAGGTGTGCCGCGCCGTGCGCGGTGACACGTCGATCGGCGATGTGCGCATTCTTCTTCTGTCGGCATCCGTCGACGAGGCGTCCCAAGCGATCGGCATCGAGGCGGGTGCGGATTACTTCCTCGCCAAGCCGTTCAGCCCTCGCGAACTGGCGTCATGGCTTTCGGTGGGGAAGGAACCCCGGTGAACGACCTTTTTACCCGTATCAGCGAGCGACTCTCGATGGACCTCGATCACCCGTCGCCCGCGGTTAAGCAGTCGGCTACGGCGATCGCGGTTGTCGCGGCAGCCGTGCTCACGCTGCTCGTGCCCGGTCTCGGTTTCTCGAGCACCACAGTGGCTGTCGCCGGCATCGGGATCATCGCGTTCGCCACGCTTGTCTCGCTCGTGTTCACGCGCTTCGACAATCTCGAGCACTATGCGCTGCTGATCCCGGTCATCGATCTGTTCGGTCTCGGTGCCTTCCGTGCCGGCACGGGCGGAACGGCATCGCTGTGGGGCTCGCTCATCATCCTGCCCGTCGTGTGGCTCGCCGCAGCCGAGGGCCGCCGGTTCATCGCATACGCGGGCGTCGGCACCTCCATCGCGCTCATGACGCCGTACATCATCTCGCTCACCTGGCCGCAGACGCCCGGTGAGTTGCTGCGCGGCTTCTTCACCCCTCTCGTCTTCGCCGTGGCCGCCGCCATCGTCAACGAGCTCGCGCGGCAGAGCCGCAAGCAGCTGCGCTCGATCAAGGGCCTCGCTGAGGAGAAGGAGCGCATGCTCCAGCGCACGGTCGAATACGCCGCGCAGCTCCAGGAGAGCGAAGCCAAGTACCGCGCCTTCGACCGCATGTTCCGCGGCGTTTGGGCGGCTGTCACCGAGCAGTCGGTCATCGGTACAGACGCCACGGGGCTCGTGGATGCCTGGAACCCCGGTGCCACGAAGATCCTCGGCCCCACGGCCGAGCAGGCCGAAGACAAGCTGCACATCTTCGACTTCCACCTTCCGGACGAGCTCGAAGAGCGCGCTCGCGAACTCAACTACCCGCCAGGGGAGACGGTGCTCAACCCCGGTTTCTCCGCTCTCGTTGAGACCGCGCGCCTCGGGCAGGCCGAATCCCGCGAGTGGACGTACGTGCGCAGTGATGGCACCCATGTTCCCGTGCAGCTTTCGGTCACGAAGCGCGTCGACGAGGAGGGCCGCACGCGCGGCTACCTGTTCGTGGCATCCGATGTCACGCAGGCTCGTGAGGTTGCTCGCCTGAAAGACGAGTTCGTCGGTCTCATCTCGCACGAACTGCGGACGCCGCTCAGCTCGATTCTCGGATACCTCGAACTCATGCGCGACGACGAAGACAACCCGCTCTCCGAAGAGCACCTGCAGTACCTGGGCGTCGCCGAGCGCAACGCCCACCGCCTGCTCCGCCTCGTCGGCGACCTGCTCTTCACCGCGCAGGTCGAGTCGGGCAAGTTCCCGCTCGATTCGCGCATGGTGCCGCTCGACAGTATCGTCACGGCGGCGCTCGAGTCCGCTCGCCCGGTGGCTGACACCGCAGGCATCCAGCTCGTTCAGAAGCTGCCCGATGTTCCCGCGGTCGTGCACGGTGACCCGGTGCGCCTCGGCCAGGCCGTCGACAACCTGATCTCCAACGCGATCAAGTTCACCCCTCGCGGCGGAACCGTGACGCTCGCACTCGAGGTGACCGCTGACAAGGCAGTCATCACCGTGCGCGACACCGGCATGGGCATCGCGGAGTCCGAGCTCGACAAGCTCTTCTCGCGCTTCTTCCGGGCCACGACGGCTACCCGCAATGCGGTTCCGGGTGTCGGTCTCGGCCTCACGATCACGAAGGCGATCGTCACCGCTCACCACGGTGAGATGGGTGTGGAGAGCGAAGAGGGCGTCGGAACGTGCTTCAGCATGACGCTGCCGCTGAGCGCTGTCGTTGCCGCTGTGTAGAGGTGCTGTGTAGAGGTGCACAGACCGGTCGGGTGTTCGTGAGACCATGACACCATGACGCGTGACCTGACCCGGCGAGCGACCGCGCGTGACGTCGCGCAGCTCGCCGAGGTCTCGGTCGCCACCGTGTCGCTCATAGCCAACGGCAAGTCCGCCGGGCGCGTCACGTCCGAGACCGAACGCCGCGTGCGCGCGGCGATCGAGCAGCTCGATTACCGGGTCAACACGACCGCGAGTGCACTCGCGCAGGGCCGCCGTGACACAGTCGCTTTCGTCTCGCCCGACCCTACGAACCCGTTCTTCTCGCTCGTGCTCGAGGGCATAGTTTCGGTGCTCGACGATTCGCTTTCGCTCACGATTCTCGTGCCGCGCCACGGCGACGACTACGACCCATCGACCGTGCAGCGCGCCCTCGCGGGCGACCTCGCAGGCCTCGTGCTCGCGAGCCCCGGCCGCACCCTGCTCGACAGCATCGCACCGACCTGCCCCACGATCCTGCTCGACTCGGGCGAGACTCGCCCCGGCATGTCGAGCATGGATCTCGACGTCGAAGCCGCGGGCGTCGGCCTCGCCGACCACCTTGTCGGTTTGGGTCACACCCAGGTCGCCTACGTCGGTGTCGGCCGTGACAAGGCCACCCTCCAGCATCGCAGGAATGCGCTGCACGACCAACTCGTCGCGCGCAGCGCTGCGCTGTCGGTACCCGACCTCCTCATCCCCAGGATGACGACGGACGCCGCGTTCGACAGCGCCTTCGACATCCTCCCCGCCTGGATCGACGCGGGTGTCACCGCTGTGGTGTGCGGCGACGACCTCCTCGCCTACGGAGTGCTCAGGGCCGCCCAGTACCTGGGCATCGCGGTGCCGGGGCAGCTTTCGGTCGCGGGCTTCAACGACCTCCCGTACTCGGCAATGGTCACGCCCTCTCTCACGAGCGTCGACCTGTCAGCGCGCGAGCTCGGCGCGCGAGCAGGCCGCACCCTCAACGGCATGCTGCTCGGCGCCGAGCCGCCCACGAGTGAAACGCTCCGCACGCGCGTGGTTGCGCGCAACTCGACGGCGAGGGCTCGCGTCTAGCTCGCGATCAGCTCGAGGTACGAGTTCGCGACGGCTTCGTCGATGAGTCGCGGCACCGGCACGACTACAGAGTCTGCCGCGACCCGGCCTTGGGCGATCGCCTCGAGGCAGCGCACCTGGAGAGCGAAGCCCAGGTCCATCGACTCGATCGAGTTGCCCAGCGGGCGAGGGCCAGCGAGGTTGGCCATGTGTCCGCCCGTGGCGAGGTGTACGCGGCGACCGTCCCGGGTGTGCAGAGTCTGGAGGCCCTCCGTGGCGTCCGTGACGCTCTGCACGTCGGGGTGGGCGAGCAGCGCTGGCACATCGATCTCACGGGGGAAGTGCCCCGCGTTCATGAGCACGACGTCGTCCCTGAGCAGCGGGAGGTCGCCCGCGAGCAGGATGTCCCGTGCCCCAGTGACCGTGATGACGATGTCGGCGCGGCGCAGCGCGGCATCCCTGTCGCTCACATCGAAGCCGTCGAGGCAGGCCTCGAGACGCTTGACCGGGTCGGTGTCAATGACGGTGACGAGGCCGTACGCGTTGCGGAAGTTCGCGGCGACGCCCTGCCCGCACGAGCCGTAGCCGAACACCACGATGTGCTTGCCGCCCGTCGACCGGTTGGTGAGGCGCAGGTAGCTCTCGAGCACGCTCTGCCCCACCGCGTGCATGTTCTCCGCGAACTGCTTGATGGGGCTGTCGTTGATCACGAGGATGGGCAGCCCGAGCGCTTCGCGCAGGGGCGCAAGTCGTACGCGCCCTGAGGTGGTCTCCTCGGTGCCGCCGAGCAGTCCTGTCCACGGCTTCTCGAGGTAGCGCATGAACAGGTCGCCGCCGTTGTCGAGGATGAGGTCGGGCTCGCTCGCGAGCACCTCGCGCAGGTCGCTGTCGTGCTGAACGACGTCTCTCGTCGGCTCGCCGATCACCTCGACGCCCCGCTCGCGCAGGTAGTCGACGGTTTCCTGCTGCGTGGTGTTGAGGTTTCCCGTCGCGACGACGCGGGCGCCGCCGCGCGCGAGCGTCATGATGAGCGCCGCGGTCTTCGGTTCGAGGTGGATGCCCGTGCCAATGGTGAGCCCGGCGAACGGCTGTGTCGTGCCGAACTCCGCGGAGATCGCGGTGAGCAGTCGGCAGCTGTCGGCCACCCAATCGATGCGTGAGGTCATGGGGCGACTGTATGTGTCTCGCACCCGGCAGTCAAGCGCTTAACTGGCGGACTCGGCCTCACATTCTTAGCGGGAGTGCACTTTGTGCGGGTGTCCCCCCGTCCGCACCCGCGAGAACTGAACTTTCGGCGGCTGCCTCAGGTCCTGAGGCGTGCAAGCTGCGCAGAAGCCAGCTCGAGCAGGTCGAACTTCTTGCAGAACGCGAACCGCACGAGAGACTCGAAACCAGTCCGCCGGTCGGGGTGGACGAAGGCCGTGACCGGCACGCCCACGACCCCGGCCAGGGCGGGGAGGGCACGGCAGAACTCGGCGGCATCGGTGACGCCCAGGGGCGTGGCATCCGCGATGACGAAGTAGCCGGCCTCCGGTCTGCTGACCGTGAAGCCCGCGGCGGTAAGCCCAGCGCTGAGGATGTCGCGCTTCGCGGCCAGTGTCGCGGCGGCCGTGACGAAGTACTCGTCTGGCAGCCCGAGACCCACCGCAATCGCGGGCTGGAACGGTGCCCCGTTGACGAACGTCAGAAACTGCTTGACCGCGAGGATTGCCGTGAGCAGTTCGGCGGGCGCGACGATCCAGCCGATCTTCCAGCCGGTCGTGCTGAACGTTTTGCCGCCGCTCGAGATCGTGATCGTGCGATCGAAGCCTCCGGGAAGACTGGAGATCGGACAGTGTTTGACAGGAGCGTGTTCGACCCCGAAGGTGAGGTGCTCGTAGACCTCGTCTGTGACGATGAGGGCGTCGTGCTCGTGCGCCAGTTCGACGAGCAGTTCGAGCGTCTCGCGGGGGAGCACACTGCCGGTCGGGTTGTGAGGAGAGTTGACGATGATGAGCCGCGTGCGATCGGTGATCGCTGCACGCAGGTCGTCGTGATCGGGCTGGAAGTCGGGAGCCCGCAGCGGAACTGTGACATGCGTCGCCTTGGAGAACGCGATCATCGCTCCGTACGCGTCGTAGAACGGCTCGAGGGTCACGACCTCGTCGCCGTCATCCGTCAGGGCAAGGATCGTCGCCGCGAGTGCCTCCGTCGCTCCCGCGGTCACGAGCACGTTCGTGCCCGGGTCGACCCGAATGCCGTAGAAGCGCTGCTGGTGCTCGGCGATCGCTTCGCGCAACACGGGCATGCCGATGCCCGGCGGGTACTGGTTGATGCCGTCGGTGATCGCTTTGCGCGCCGCATCCAGCACCTCGACCGGGCCGTCTTCGTCGGGAAAACCCTGCCCCAGATTGATGGCACCCGTGGATGCCGCGAGCGCCGACATCTCCGCAAAGATCGTGGGCCGCAACTCGCCGTCGCTGCCGAGCAGCATCGCTCCACGCGCTGCGCGTTCCCAGGATCCCGACACACTCACGGCCCCGAGCTTATTCGGTGTGGAAACCTCGGACGCCGGTCTACGAACGTTGGATAACGTCGATCCCATGCCAAGACTCCTGCTGGCCGCCGGTGCGGTCGTGTTCCTGATCGCGATGACCGGATGCGACGGACCCTCGCCGCACGTCACGGTGGCGCCGACGCCGAGCGCCACGGCGGTATTTGCGTCGGATGAGGAGGCGTTGGCGGCGGCGGAGGCGAGTTATGCGGCGTACTTGGCAATCGCTGATGAAGTATTTGCTGATGGTGGTGCCGACGCGGAGAGGCTACGGGAGGTGGCAACTGGCGACCTGCTTGAGACCGAGCTCAAGGGATTCAAAGATGTGACAGAGAAGGGCTGGCGCAGCACGGGTGGGTCGACCTTCGACTCGATGGTCCTTCAGCGATACGACCCGCATGCGCGACCTCAAGAAATCACTGTCTACCTGTGCGACGACATTTCGGCGGTCGATGTCGTTGGGCCGGATGGGACGTCTGTCGTATCGCCCACCCGTCCTTCTCGGACCTTATTCCAAGCGACTTTCGAGTACGACGCGACAAACGACCGGTTGCTGATTTCAGATCACGAGGTTTGGAGTGATGAGGCGTGCTAATTAGGGCTTGTGCGTTCGCCCTTTTGCTCCTCGGTGTTCCAGGTCCGAGTGCCACTGCCGTCGGGGAATGTTCCCGTCAGCTTCTTGAGAGCACCGGCTGCCCGACCGTCACCAGCACCTTGAATCCGACGGACGTGACCCTCACGGGCATCAACAATTCGAACGTCGGAGACCCAAGCAACGTGTCACCCCGCGGGTCAATCACGCTCGACGACTGTGCCGACCCTGCGTCGACCACATGCATCAGGCCCTACATCGCGACCGTGACCGCACCCGTCACCCTCGCCGACATCGCGAGCTTCCGCCCGGATCCGGCCGTCGACCACTCCGAGCCGAACGGTTGGACCATCGCTGGGCTCGACACCAATTTCTACGCGACCGGTGGTCGGCAGATCATCTACGGCGCACTCCTCGGTCAGCCCACGGCCGTGCGGTTCACACCGGTCGGCTGGCACTGGTCGTACGGGGATGGCGCGGCGGCGAGACATCCTTTCGCGGGAGGCACGTGGGCCGCTCAGGGAGTCCGCGAGTTCGACCCGACTTCGACCAGCCACGTCTACGGAAGCTACGGCACCTACTCCATCGACCTCGAGGTGGACCTCGCCGCGGAGTACCAGTTCGCGGGCGGATCCTGGGTCGAGATCGACGGCGTCATAACGCTCTCAGCCAACCGGCTGGTCATCACCGTAGGGGACGCCAGGACGGTTCTCGTCGAGCGCGAGTGCACGAGGAACCCGGCTGGGCCCGGGTGCTAAGGCGAACCCCCTGCTGGCGACCGGCAGGCTCACAGCGCACCTAAATAGAATGTTCAGGTTGGCGATGAATGCTTGCATCGCTTTGAAAGGAGCATTCACTATGACCGACGCCCCCCAGAACCCGTCGACGGGTTCCACTGACAGCACCGAGTCCCTGGAGCAGACCCAGACGAGGCTTACTGCCGAAGGAGGCGTTGAGACCGCACCCGCCACAGAGCCGGCGCACACCGGCGCATCCTTCGTGAAGCGCAGCCCCGTCGTGGTCGGCGTCGTCGCTGCCCTCGCCGTCGGCGCCATCATCGGCGGCGTCTCCGGCGCCGGAGTCACCCTGTGGGCAACCCACAGCAACGCCGGCAGCTCGACCATCGTCGGCAGCCCCACCGCGACCACCATCACGGTCAACGACACCAAGAGCGCCACTCAGGTCACTGCGGTCGCCGCGAAGGCCATGCCCTCCGTCGTCACCATCAACGTCACCTCCGCCAGCGCGGGCGGCACAGGCTCGGGCATCGTTCTCACGAGCGATGGCTACATCCTGACCAACACGCACGTTGTCACCCTCGACGGCGCCGCATCCGACGGAACCCTCACGGTCACCACGAGCGACGGCCGCCTGCTCAAGGCCACTGTCGTCGGCACAGACCCGATCTCCGACCTTGCCGTCATCAAGGTCGACGGCGCTACGGACCTGCAGCCGGCCGAGTTCGCTGACTCGTCCAAGCTCAACGTGGGCGACACCGCCATCGCGATCGGTGCGCCGCTGGGCCTCGCCGGCACCGTCACCGACGGCATCGTGAGCGCGCTCAACCGCAGCATCACGATCGCGTCCTCCGCGGTTCCGGGCGACACGAGCACCGAGCAGGCACCGAACGACCAGAACGGAGACACCCCGTACGACTTCTGGAACTTCGACATCCCCGGCCAGACGCAGACCCAGGCGACCGGATCGACGGCGACGATCTCGCTGTCGGTGATCCAGACGGATGCCGCGATCAACCCCGGTAACTCCGGTGGAGCGCTCCTCGACTCCGACGGCAAGGTCATCGGCGTCAACGTGGCGATCGCGTCGGCAGGCAGTACCACGACGGGTGGACAGTCCGGCAGTATCGGCGTGGGCTTCGCGATTCCGGCGAACCTCGCCCAGCGCATCGCCCAAGAGATCATGGACAACGGCACGGCCACCCACGGCCTTCTCGGTGCTTCCGTGGCCGACGTGACCGAAGACACCAACCAGAAGGACCCAACAGTCGTTGGCGCCAGCATCGTCGAGCTGAGCGACGGCGGAGCCGCCTCGGCCGCTGGGCTCAAGGTTGGCGACATCATCACCAAGTTCGAGGGCCTCCCGATCACCGGCAAGACCGACCTCACGGCGCGGGTGCGCAGTCTCGCTGCCGGCGCCAAGGCCACGGTCACCTACGTTCGCGACGGCAAAGCCGCGCAGGTTGACGTGACACTCGGCGAGCTCAAGTAGGCAGTCGGTCGGGCCTGCCCTATTGGTAGGCTCGACCGACTACCAGCTCGACTCATTGGATCCCATGGCGAAGCAGCCCGACACCCTCCCCGGTGTCTCGTACGTCATGCCCGTCCTCAACGAGGTCGAGCACATCGAGGCCGCCGTCGACAGCCTCATCGACCAGGACTACGAGGGCCCGTTCGAAGTGATCCTCGCCCTCGGCCCGAGCGTCGACGGCACCAACGACGTGATCGCCGAGATGTCGCGCGTCGACCCCCGCATCCGCAGCATCCCGAACGAACTCGGTTCGACGCCCGGTGGCCTCAACGTGGCGATCCGCGCGTCAACCAATCCGATCGTCGTTCGGGTGGATGCCCACTCAGTACTTCCTCGTGACTACACGCGCATCGCGGTGAAAACCTTGCTCCAGACGGGCGCTGACAACGTCGGCGGCATCATGAAAGCCGAAGGAACAACCCCGTTCCAGAAGGCGGTCGCGCACGCTTACGGATCCCGCGAGGGGCTCGGCGGAACGCAGCACCACGTGGGCGGCAAGGCCGGGCCGGCCGACACCGCGTACCTCGGGGTGTTCCAGCGGCACCGCCTGCTCGAGGTCGGGCTCTTCGACGAAGACATCAAGCGCGGCCAGGACTGGGAGCTGAACCGTCGGCTGCGTGCCACGGGCGGAACCGTCTGGTTCACCCCCGAGCTCACCGTCGTCTACCGCCCCCGCTCGAGCCTGCGCAAGCTCATCCGCCAGTTCGTCGCCACCGGAATCTGGCGCGGCGAACTCGCGCGGCGCTTCAGCTCCGCCACGGGGCTGCGCTACTTCGTTCCGCCGGTTGCGGTGCTCGGCATCCTCATCACGACGATCCTCGGCGTGGTGGGCCTCGCCACTGGAGTGACCTGGCTGACCCTCGCGTTCGCCGTACCCGCCGTGTATGCGCTGCTGGTGATCGTGGCATCCGTGAATGCGGCCCGGGAGGGCCTACGCACCGGTCTCTGGTATCTCGTAGTGTTGCCGTGCATCCATTTCGGCTGGGGTATCGGCTTCGTGCTCGGATTCCTCACGCTCACTCGCAACATCACCGTGCATACGGGAAGGTGAAGAACGTGACCCGACCCACGAGCATCGCCCAGCTGCGTGAGGTGAGCCAGCCTCCCGAGGTGCGCCAGCGCGCCAACGCCGAACACTGGACAGCATCCCTCTACCTGCGCAACCTGTCGCCGTACCTCACGTGGACGCTGCTTAAGACGAGCATCAGCGCCAACGGCGTCACGGGCCTCATGATCCTCGTGGGCTGGTCGACGGCCGCAGCCCTGCTCATCCCCGGTATCGGGGGAGCGGCCCTCGCCCTGGTGCTCGGCCAGCTGCAGATGCTCGTGGACTGCTCCGACGGCGAGGTTGCCCGCTGGCGTGGCACGAGCTCGCCTGCCGGGGTGTTCCTCGACAAGGTTGGGCACTACTCGACCGAGGCGCTCATTCCTATCGCGCTGGGCATCCGTGCAGCGGGTTGGCCGCTGGAGTTTCCCGCCGACTTCGCCTGGACGACCGCGGGCTTCGCCCTCGCCCTCGTCATCGTGCTCAACAAGGCTCTCAACGACATGGTGCACGTCGCGCGCGCGAATGCCGGGCTCGTCAAGCTCAGCGATCGCAAGGGCGAGGCCGAGCCGAGCCAGCGCTTTGTCGCGCGCCTGCGTCGGGCCGCGCGGTTCGTGCCGTTCCACCGCCTGTACCACTCGGTTGAGTTGACGATGCTCGCGTTCGCCGCCGCGATCGTGGGCCTCTTCCTGCCGCCGCTGCTCGCCGACCGCATTCTCGTGCTTGCACTCCTGCCGCTCGCAGTACTCGCGCTCGTGGGTCACTTCGTCGCGATCATGGCCTCGAAGCGAGTGCGCTCCTGAGGTCCGTCGGTGTCGTCTCCCTCACGCAGGGCACGCGACCGGATGACCTCGCTCGCGGTCTCGCGAGCCTCGCCGCGCAGACCGGCGTGACGCTCGACCTGGTGGTCGTCGGCAACGCATGGATGCCCGTCGACCTGCCGCGCGGGGTGCGCTCGGTGCACCTGCCCGAGAACGTGGGGATCCCGGCCGGCCGCAACGCGGGTGCGGACGTGGTCACGGGTGACTACATCTTCTTCCTCGACGATGACGCGAGCATCCCCTCGCCCACCTTCCTGGCCGACGCGATCGCGAAGATCGAGGCCGACCCGACGATCGGGCTGCTGCAGCCCCGAGTGGTCGACCCGAGCGGAGTGTCGAACCCACGACGCTGGATTCCGCGCATCCGCAAGGGCGACCCCGAGCGCTCGAGCAATGTCTTCTCCGTCTGGGAGGGCGCGACCCTCCTGCCCCGGCCCGTGTACGACGCCGCGGGAGGGTGGGGCGGCCCCTACTTCTACGCCCACGAGGGCATCGAGCTCGCGTGGCGGGTGTGGAACACAGGGCACCGGGTGCTCTACGCGGGCGATCTCGTGGCGAACCATCCCGCGATCGATCCGGCGCGGCACTCGTACTACTTCCGGCTCAACGCCCGGAACCGGGTGTGGCTCGCGAAGCGCAACCTGCCGTGGATACTTGTTCCGTTCTACGTGGGCAGCTGGACGGGCATCCAGCTGCTGCGGTCGATTCGACGACCGCCGGGACTTCGCGCGTGGCTCGGGGGCTGGGTGGCCGGCTGGCGCGAGAAACCGGGCGGACGCCGTCGCATCAAGTGGGTAACGGTGTGGCGCATGACGCTTGCGGGCCGTCCGCCGCTGGTTTGATGGTCTTGTGCCCCTGCCCCGTACTCGTCTACTCAGTGATATTGCGACTGCGCGGCGACTGGCCCGCAACATCCTCAACTCGCGCCGCAACCGCAAGGCGGTTGCCCAGCAGGCGGGCTCACACCCACTCCCCGCGCCGGGCACGATCAAGATCGCGGTCTACTTCGCCGATACCAGGGTGAACCTGTACCAGGTGCGCCAGTGGTACGCGCCGCTCGCCGAGCTCGCCTCGACCTGGCCCGTCGCGATCATCTCGCGGGCACCCAGCACCGTGCTTGACCTGTGGGCCGAGGCGCCGGTTCCCGCGCTGTACCTGCGCAGCGTCGCCGACCTTGAGCACTTCGTGCATAGCCAGGACATTCGCATCGTCTTCTACGTCAATCAGAACGCCCGCAACTTCCAGATGTTCCGGTACGGCCGCATGTGGCACGTTTTCATCAACCACGGTGAGAGCGACAAGATGTACATGACGACCAACCAGTTCAAGGCGTACGACTACAGCTTCGTCGCGGGGGATGCCGCGATCGAGCGGCTCCGCCACAAGCTGTGGAACTTCGATTTCGGCAAGCGCGCGATCAAGATCGGGCGGCCCCAGGCCGACCACCTGGACGGAACGCTCCCGTACACACCCGACGACCGCACTGTCGTGCTGTACGCCCCCACCTGGGAGGGCGACCGCGCAGCCGCGGCGTACGGCTCGATCGCCTCGCACGGCGTTGCGCTCACGGCATCCCTGCTGGCCTCGCCGAAGCACCGTCTCATCTACCGGCCGCACCCCCGCAGCGGTGTCGCCGACCCCGAGTACAGGGCGGCCAACCAGACGATCATCGCGGCGATCGCGAAGGCCAACGCGGCAGACTCGACTGCGCAGCACGTCTTTGACGACGGCAAAGAGCTCGGCTGGCAGCTGGCGGCGGCGGATGTCGCGATCGCCGACATCTCGGCCATGGTCTACGACCGGCTCGCGACGGGCAAGCCGTTGCTCGTCACGCGACCCGTGGCCGCAGCCGCCGAGGTCGACGAGAGCGGCTACCTCGGCGCGTGCGAATGGCTGGAGGCTCCCGAGGCGTCTGACGTGATCGCGATCGCGGAACGGGTTCAGTTCGATGAGCAAGCGCAGGAGCGCCTACGGTTCTGGGTCGAGCGCCACTTCGGCGACACCACGCAGGGCGACGCCACGAGGCGCTTCCGGGCAGCGATCTCGAAGCTCATGAAGGAATGGGACAAGCACGACAGGCTCCACGTGGGCGATGTGTGGGGCAGCGAGGGCGACCCGTTCGACGATGAGGACGAGGATGCGGCGCCGGGCGAGTAATTGTACATAGTTGTACAATTGTGGAATGGAACTCTCACTCAGTGACGCACGGGCTCGGCTGCCTGAACTCCTTGACAGGGTCGCGGCCGGGGAGACCGTTCACATCACGCGGCATGGCAAGCCCGCGGCGACGCTGGTCGACCACGATCGGTGGATGAAGACGCGAACGCATGACGTGCTCATGCAGGCAGCCAAACTCCGGCGCGACATCGAGGCCGCACGCGGAAAGCCCTGGCCCGAGAACTTCACGCCCAGCCCGGGCTGGGACTCCGAGGCGCATCTGGCTGAAATACGCGCCGGCCGTGACGTCGACGTGTGGGATCGGATCGAACGCGGTGAGTGACGCCTTCGACTCGGATGTCCTGATCTACGTCGCAAGGAATGACCCGTATGCACCGGATGTGCGATGTGCCATGGACCGAGCACAGGACCTTATCGGCTCGGTCGTCCTCCTGCCCGAGGTTCTCTCGAAGCCCATAGCGACCGGTGACGCCGATGAGTATGACGAGCTCGTTCGGCTTCTTGCTCGTTTCGATCTGAAAGCCGCCGACTCCGAAATTGCGGATGCCGCTGCTCATCTGGGCGCGAAGTATCGCTTGCGCGCAGCCGACGCCATCCACCTCGCCACCGCCGTGGTGTGGGGCGCTGATCGCTTCCACACGAACAACCGCAAAGACTTCGGCCCTCGTATCGAGGAAGTAGAGGTGGTGTGGCCTTCGGTCAGTTGATGCCCCTAGAAGCTCGCCCGCCACAAGTACTCGATCCCGTTGGGCCGAAACCACCGCACGACCAAGATGGTTCCGCGCTCGAGGCGGTCGCCGTCGATCGTGACTTCGAGAGCCTCGCCCGGCTGGAGCTTGGCGGGGGCGTTCGCCGCCAATGTTCCTGCGCCGTGGATCGTCACGGCAACGCCGTGCACGGGCTCGTCGCTCTCGTTCAGGAAGCTGAAGCTCGGTGGGTTGCGGTCGAGGCGAAACGGTACGCGATAGGCATCCTCATACATGTATGAAGACTAGCCGCACCCCGCGACAACTCACTCGACCGGAGGCTCGATCGCCTTCTGCTTGCGGCGCGGAAGGCTCGGCAACGGGATCCGCAGTTCGCGACGGGTGCCGACCTCCCGAGGAGCGCGAGGAGCCTTCGGGGCCTTGGGCTGCTTCGGAGTGAACTCGAGCCATTGCGGGAACGTCGTGGGTGCCGGCCCGAACCCCTCGCGTGACGCGCGCACGATCTGTCGCCCGAGCAGGTGGTTGCCGCCTGCGCCCACGATCGCGCCGATGCCGAAGGGGATGAGCCTGCCCACGACGTTCGTGCCCTGGGCCAGCGCGAACTTCTTGAGGAACGTCGCCTTGAGACGGTCGGCGATGGGGCCGATGACCGCGCGCGGCATGCTCTTGGTGATCATCTCGCCCCAGAACACCGTCTTGCCGCCGCCGCCCGAGACCTGGCCCGCGAGCTGCTTGACTAGGTCGCTGCCGGCGGTGCCGAGCACCATGGTCATCACGAGGGCTCGAGCCCGGTCGGGGTCGTCAACGACGATGCCGTGCACTTCTGTCACCGATTGGGCGAAGAGCGCGCTCGCCTCGAGGAATCCGGCCGTCTCGACGCCCGAGAGGGCGAGCGAGGCACCGGTGCCGATCGCGGGGACGGCGGAGCTCGCGCCCACGAGGGCGCCTCCGGTCGTCACCGCGGCAAGGTAGCGGCGCTCGAGCGTGCGGATGATCTCGTCGGGAGTCGCGTTGGGCCGACCCCTGCGGATGCCGCGGATGTGTGCAAGCACAACGGGACGCTGCACGGTGAGCACGCGGTCGATGCCGCGCACGACCATCGGGTTGGAGACCGTGATCTCCCGGGATTTGGCCATGGCTCAACCGTAGCCGACGGGTGCCGGACGGAGCGGGGGTTGACCACTACGCTCCTGATATGAATGTCGAGGAAGTAGCAACTGTTCTCGCTCGCGAGCGCTGTATAGTCTTCGTCGGCTCGGGCGTGTCGATCCCCCCACCGAGTTCGCTTCCGTCGGCGGCCTGGATCGTCGGGCTCTTCCTCAAGCGGTTCGGCGAGCGGGTCGTCCCTCCATCGGTTGTCGATGCCCTTCTCGCGCGCTGGCCCCTCCCCGAGTACGTCTACGGGACCGTCGAGCGCTTCTTCGGGCCGACGGTCTACGAGGTGTGGACCGCACTGGATCTGTGGCGCGGCTACGGCGACTCGTTCTCCGCGAACGTCGGCCACATCGCGGCCGTGCACGCCTCCGCGGCACAGTCGGTTCCGCTGCTCACACCCAACTTCGACTCCTACCTTGAGAACGCGGCCGCGCTCGTGGGGGTCAGATCCACCGTCAGCGTTGCGACTCCAGGGCAGCGCTTCAGTCCGCGCCCCGCCCGGACGGGAGACGTCTCGATCTGGAAACTGCACGGAACCGTTGACGACCCCACCACAATCTTCTCGAGCGTCAGGACGCTGACCTCGCCCATCGGTGGCCTGGCGACGGCCCTCGGGGAGGCCGCGCCCCCCGACATCCGGCTGGTCTTTGCTGGCTACTCTGGACGGGACCTCGACCTCTTCCCTCTGGTGAGCCGCGGCACGAGGGCAATCGAGCCCATCTGGGTTGACCTCTCCTTTCCCGACGACCACCGGTCCCGGTTCCTGTCGCCGCAGGCGATCCCGGTCACAGGCTCGTTCGACGACGTCGGCCGTGCTTACGCGCGCCTCATCGGGGGTGACGTTGCTGACGCCGTGCGCGCTGTCGACCGTCGCGTCTCACGGTTGACCGCCTCGGCGGATGCCGCAGGGCTGTCTGCCCAGATCGGTGCGCATATCGAGACGATCGCCGACCGCTTCCGGGATGTCGAACGCCGGACCCTAGTCATCGCGGAACTGCTCATCAACGCCGGGCTCCTCCAGGACGCGGACCGCCTGCTCGAACCCTTCACCATGTCCGGCATGCTCGAATCCGAGCGGAGGCGGCTCAGAGCGAAGGCGCTGTGGGAACTCGGTCGGTTCCGCACATCGCGAGAGGTCGCCGTCCATGGACTCGCTGCGCGACACGCCTCCGCTTCCGAGAAAGATGTACTCAGCTTCGCCGTCGCGGCCGCCGATCTCCGCATGCGCGTGCCGCCGCGCCAACTACCGGGAACCGCATCGCCCGCACGCGCGGGGCTGGTAGTCACTGCCGCGGGATGGGGGTGGATCCTCGTGAAAGGCCACCGGAGGCTGCGCAGGCCGGGATCGATCCCTGAACCGGCCCGGACTCCATTCGTGGAGGGGTACCTGGAGCACGCCATACGCATCCTGCTCGGGCTCCAGTTCGCGATGACACGGGCGGAGGGCTCCGTCGGGGCGGTGGGGCGCGCCCTTCTCGTCGCGGCCTGGCGGCGTGTCTATCGGGCGAGCATTCGAGTCGGTTATGCCGAGGGGATCGGGAACGCGGGCCGGTACTTGGCCCGGCTCGGCGTGAGTGAGCCGGGCGGGATCCGGGCCGCCCACGAGTTCCTCGGGCACACGCTCGGGATGGCGATAGCGTTCCGAGACGCAGCCCAGCGGTCGCTGCGGGAGGGCAAGCTGGATGAGGCTAAGGCGCAGTTCGATCGGGGCTGCGCACTCGCGGTCCAGCAGGGCGACCCTGTGCTTCTACTCACGTTCCTTCCGACGGCTCAGGCTCTCGGTGTCCCGCTCGACATCTCCGAGGAGATGATCGAGACGATCGAGGCGCCCTGGGCCGACGATCATCTCGCCTGGCGCCGCTCCCCTCCGGCCGTGATCTGATGGCGCGCGTCAATTTCGTTCCCACGGAGCCGCTCACCCGCTCCGGTGCCACGGTCATCGCGAGGAGATGGGCGGCCGCGGCACGCCGCGTCGGCTTCCAGGTCGGGCGCGGGGCCAATAACAGCACACCTGTCCTGCGCCAGATCGCGCGGGCCGAGGGCGCGCTGGTCGTCGCTGGCTTGCCCTTCGACGCTGCGGACTCGCAGGCCATCGTCGATGCCGTCGCCGCGTCCGCCGGGAGGCGGATCGTGCTGTGGGACCGGGCCGGGCACGCGCCGGGCGCCTCCGCGGACGGCCTCTTGGGCCTCGACGGCATTGAGGAAGTCTGGATTCTGAACGAACTGCTGGCCGGCGCCACACGGGAGTTGTTCCCGTCGGCCACCGTGAGCACGGTGCCACTCGCGGTGCCCGACGGATTCCTGCGGGTGCGGCCTTCGCAGGCACGGAGGCCGTACGCGGCGTTCCTGGGACGTTTCTCGGCAACGAAGGGTGCTCCGGCGCTCGCGGCAACATGGGCGAGCGAGGTCTATCCGACCACCGGGCTCCCACTGGTGCTGGCGGGCAGGGGAATGGAGGACGGATCGGGCGAGCGCCAGGTCGCGGCCATCGCCGAGGAGCACCCGCGGGCGGTCAAGACGATCCGGCTCATGTCGGAGTCGTCACGCGCAAGGTTCCTCGCCTCAGCAGTCATGGTCGTGTTCCCCGGCACGGACGATTATCTGCCCCAGGCTCTCGGCGAAGCCTTGGGGGCCGGCGCGGTAGTCGTGGCGACGGATATCGTCGGATATCAGCCGCTGGCGCGCCCGGGTTCCACGTCACTGCTCCTGGATCCTGGGCTCGGCCGGTTGGTCGAGGTGGTGAACGAGGTGCTCTCCGATCCAGCGTCCGCCGCGGAACGGGTGCGGGCCGGTCGTGAACTGGTGAGGGCCGAACATTCCGTCGACGTCACGGGCAGGCGCCTGCTCGCGCTACTCGGAACGTCATCGGCCGCGTAGCGCCTCCGACGCCATGGTGAAGGAGACCTCCTCCCGGATGTCCTCCCATGTGAGTTCGACGATGGACGCCGGTGTCCACCAGATTCGTGCGTACCCGCACTGGAGGGGAAGGAAGTCGCTCAGAAGGGCGGCGCCTCCGGTGCGGATGACCAGGTCAACCCGTTCCGGAACCCAGAGCTTGGGCACCAAGAGGTCCATGGTCGTCAGGCCCGGCTCCCAGCGGTCGGCCAGCTCCTCGGCGGGGCTGTAGGCGACCAGGAGGTATAGTCGCCTCGCCGCGGATGAACTGCGGGGCGGCGAGGTCAGGCCCTCGATCGCCTCGCGGTACCGATCGGGCACTGCTGTCTTGTCTCCCGCGAGGACGAACTCGATGTCGAACTCACGTCCGAGCGCGACCATGTCGGTGGAGAGGAAGTCGACGGTCGCGTCGAAGACCGCGCGCAGGTCATCGGCGGTGCGCTGGAGGTTGTCCCGGCTGAGCAAGTAGAGAGAGACCGAGTGCACGCCGCTATCGAAGAGCTGGCGCACGATGTCGTGCACCCCGGTGAGCGCGCGCCGGTACCCTTCGGTGAGGTCGACGCCTTCGCGCCGTGACCAGCGTCTCACTCCATCGATGATCAGACCGACGTGCATGTGTGCTCCTCCGCATGATCGAGATTTCCTCACGCACTCTATCGGGCTTACCACGTCTCCGCCACGCGCGCTCTGGGCGCACGGCGGTCGCTTCAGATCCCGTAGTCGGTGTTGTAGCGCTCGAGCACGTCGTCTATCGAGCTGTCGAGCACGAGGGCGCCCTTGTCAAGGTAGAGTCCGCGCGTGCAGAACCGGCGCAGGTCTTTCTCGTTGTGCGAGACGAAGAACAGCGTGCGGCCACCCGCGAGAAGCTCCTCGATGCGTTGGTAGCACTTCTCACGGAAGCCCTTGTCGCCCACCGCGAGCACCTCATCAACGAGGATGATGGGCTCTTCGAGCCGCGAGATGACCGCGAACGCGATGCGCACTTTCATGCCGCTCGACAGGTGCTTGTACGGGGTGTCGAGGAAGTCGCCGATCTCGGCGAACTCGATGATCTCGTCGAAACGAGCGGTGATTTCGGCCTTCGTCATGCCGTGCAGTCCCGCGGTGAGGAAGACGTTCTCGCGCACGGTCAGGTCGTCGACGAAGCCGCCCGTGATTTCGATGAGCGGCGCGACGCCGCCGTGCACACTGACGGAACCCTCATCCGGCAAGATCACCTCGGCCACGAGCTTGAGCAGCGTCGACTTGCCCTGGCCGTTGCGACCGACCACCCCGATCGCCTCGCCCTGCCGCACATCGAAGCTGACGTCGCGTAGCGCCCAGAACTCGTTCGCGCGTGCGCGGCGCTTGCGGCCCGCGAACAGGTCTTTGAAACTGCGGCGCGAGCGACGATTGCGCTTGAACCGGATGCCAGCTCCCTGCACGCGAATGACCGGGTCGGCCATCAGATCTCCTTGAGCACTGCACGCTCCGTGCGAGTGAAGATCAGGATGCCTACGGCCAGGATCACGAGAGTGACCCCGCCGCCGATCGCGATCGTGAGCAAGTCAAGCTGGTCGGGGAAGAACGCCGCCCGGTACATCGACAGGATTCCGACCAGCGGGTTGAAGCTCGCGAGCACGTGCAGGCTCTTGGGCAGGTCGGTGACGCCGTAGATGATCGGGCTCGCGTAGAACAGGAAGCGCAGCGCGAGCTTGGTGGCGCGTTCGAGATCGCGGAAGAAGATGACCAGCGGTGCGACGATGAGCCCAACGCCCACGGTGAGCAGGGCCTGCATGACGATCGCGAGGAGGAAGTACACGGCCTCCCAGTTCAAGGCAGCACCCGTCACGATCGCGAAGAGGGCGAGCACCGGGATGCTCGCGATGAACTCGATCCCCTTCGAGAGCACGAGCCGCACGACCCAGATCGTGCGCGGTATCTTCGTGGAGCGAATGAGCTTGGCCTCACGGATGTACGCGCGCGTTGAGTCGGAGACCGCGCCGTTGAACCACATCCACGGCAGCAGCGCCGACAGCAGGAACACGATGTACGGCTCGTTGCCGACCGAGCGGTGGAACACCTGGGTGAAGACGAACCAGTAGATTCCCGCCATGACCAGCGGGTCGAGGATCGACCAGAAGTATCCGAGGGCGGATGTCGAGTACCGCACGCGGAGGTCGCGCACCGTCAGCAGCCAGAGCGACCGTCGGTAACGCTCGATAGCTGAGCGCTGGGGGCGCACTACATCGATCGCGGACACGCGCTCTATCGTATGGTCTCGTGATCGCGGATTGAGCCTGCCGAAATCTCACCAACGATCGACGTCAGCTGGTGAGCTCTCGGCAGGCTCAACCCGCGAGCGGATTACACGAAGAGATTCGCGCGCTCGAGGTCTTCGGCGAAGTCGACCTCGACCGCGTAGAGGTCTGAGATGTCGACGGGCTCGACAAGGATCTTGTCCTGCTCGATCGCGAGCTCGATGCCGCGCTCGAAGTAGTCCTGATCGCCGACGCGCTTGAGCTGGCGCAGCAGCACAGCCTTGTCGTCGCGCGAGATGTAGTTGATGCCCACGGCCTCGCCGAGGCCGCCGACTACCGTCTTCGAGAGCTCCTTGATGTAGCCCTCGGCGTCAGTCGTGTACTTGACTTCTTCGTCTGACACCTTGGCGGTGTTGACGGAAACGAACGACTGGTCGCGGGCGACCATCTTCGCGGCACGCTCAAGGGCGGTCGGGTCGAAGACGACGTCGCCGTTCATCCAGAGGAGGCCACCGGGGGCGGAGGCCTGGAGGGCGCGCATCAGGCTCTTGGAGGTGTTGGTCTGGTCGTACTGCTCGTTGTAGACGAACGACGCCTCGGGGAACGCCTCGATGATGTGCTCGAGCTTGTAGCCGACGACGATCGTTACGTGGGCGTTGTTGCCGAACGCATGGCGGATGTTGTCGAACTGCTGCCCCATGATCGTGCGGCCATCGGCAAGCTCGGTGAGGGGCTTGGGCAGTGAGCGACCCAGTCTGCTGCCCATTCCGGCGGCGAGGATAACGATCTGCGTGCTCTGTGTCTGAATCGGCACTTGGACTCCTGGTTGTGTCAGGTCCCCAGATGGCAACGTTTCAGCTCAGTACTGTTTGCCGTGCGTTAACCATGAGGATGCTATGCGGACACACCTTTGTGCTCACCCAAGGTTACCCAAGGGACCTGTGCAGAACACGACAACTCTGGGGTTGTTGCGTATTTGTGATGCTAGCTCAAGGCTCCCTCGAACCATTGGTAGGTTTGTCCGGTGGACAATGCCCCCGACTCCGGCCCTCCGAAGAAGCCGACGCCTCGGACGCCTTCCCGTCCCGCCGGGACCCGAAAGCCCCCTCCCCAGCGCAAGCCCACGACCCGCAAACCCGTCGCGAAGGCGCCCGCGGCCTCCAAACCCGACGCGGTCGTCGACGGAGCAGTCGAAGAGCTCGAATTCGAGGATGCCACGGTGCTCGCGCCGCGCGACGCCGAACTCCGTGAGCAGCGCGCCGCCGCAGCCAACGTGCCAGCGGAAGAGGTTGTCGAGCCCGAAGTCGCGGCTGAGCCTGAGCCTGTCGCAGAAGTAGTGCCCGAGGTCGTCGCGGAGCCGGAGCCTGTCGCGGAGCCGGAGCCTGTCGTAGAAGTAGCGCCCGCAGTTGTCGCTGAGCCCGTCCGGGAGCCGGAACCGATCGACGTTGGAGATGCTTCCGCAGCGGCGACGCCGGGCTCGCCCGGTATCGTCGCGGGTGTCGGCGCCTGGGCGCGGGGGGTTGCCGCGGCATCCGGTGCTCGCCTTGCTGCTGCGCGTGAACAGCGTGCAGCTAAGGCCGCCGAGGCTGTGGAAGAGCCCATCGTCGAAGAGCCCATCGTCGCGGCGAAACCTGCCAAAGGCAAGGCGGGTAAAGAGCTGTTCCCGGTCAAGGGCAAGGTCGCTCGCAAGGGTTCGGCCACCGTTCTCTCGGTGAGCGGACTCACGAAGAGTTTCGACGACAAGGTCGCCGTTTCGAATATCAACCTCGAGGTGAAGGTCGGCGCGTTCTACGGCATCGTCGGCCCCAACGGCGCGGGCAAGACGACCACGCTGTCGATGATCACGGGGCTGCTGCGGCCCGACTCGGGAACCGTCGTCGTCAACGGTTCCGACGTGTGGACAGACACCGTGCAGGCCAAGCGCACGATGGGCGTGCTGCCCGACCGCCTCCGCCTGTTTGACCGCCTCACGGGCGCGCAGTTGCTCTACTACGCGGGAGTGCTTCGCGGGCTCGACAACGCGGTGGTGCGCGAGCGCACGGCCGACCTCGCCCACGCCTTCGGTCTCGAGGAGTCGCTCGGACGCCTCGTGAGCGACTACTCGGCGGGTATGACGAAGAAGATCGCGCTCGCCGCGGCCATGATCCACTCCCCGCGTCTGCTCGTGCTCGACGAGCCGTTCGAGTCGGTCGACCCCGTGTCAGCGGCGACGGTCACCGAGATCCTCAAGAAGTACGTGGCCGCCGGTGGCACGGTCGTGCTCTCGAGCCACAGCATGGACCTCGTGCAGCGCATCTGTGATCACGTCGCGGTCGTCGTGCGGGGAGAAATCCTTGCCGACGGCACGATGGCCGCCGTTCGCAACGGCCAGACGCTCGAGGAGCGCTTCGTCGCCCTCGCGGGCGGCCGCACCACCGTGGAGGGCCTCGAGTGGTTGCACAGTTTCTCCGACTGAAGCTGACGCTGCTCGCCAACAACTTCAGGCGCAGCCGGTTCCAGCTGGTCGGAATGATCCTCGGTCTCGTCTATGGTCTCGGGGTCGCCGCGATCGTCACGGCGGGCCTCGGCGCCCTACGGCTCGCGACCCCCGACGTTGCGCGCGTGGTCCTCATCGTGTTCGGCTCTGTCGTCGTGCTCGCGTTCGTGCTGCTGCCGCTCGCGTTCGGAGTCGATGACACGATCGACCCGCGCAAGTTCAGCCTCTTCGGCATCAAGACCGGGCGCCTCGCGCTGTCGCTCGCCATTGCGGCGGCGGTCAGCATCCCCACTCTCGTCGTGACGATCTTCTCGATCGCGCAGGTCGTCACCTGGTCTCGTGGGGTCGTGCCCGTGCTGTTCGCGCTCGTCGCGGCCCTGCTGATCATCCCGACGTGCGTGCTCGCGGCACGCGTCTCGACCGCGATCGCGGCCTTCTTCCTTTCGTCGCGTCGCTTGCGTGACGCCTCGGGGGTGGTGCTGGTGCTGGTGCTGGCGATCGCGGCACCACTCGTGGCGCTCGGCGCGACCACCGACTGGCAGGCGCAGGGGCTGCCCGTCGTGCGCCGCATCGCGGCGATCGCCTCGTGGACTCCGTTCGGCGCAGCCTGGAGCGCTCCCGGCGACGCCGCCGTGGGCCGCGTCGACCTCGCGTGGCTCAAGCTGGCCATCGCTGCAGTATTCCTCGTTCTGCTCTGGTTCGCGTGGCGCGCGCTCGTCGCGCTCATGCTCGTGCGTCCGCAGCGCGAAGCGACCGCACGGTACTACACGGGCCTCGGCTGGTTCGAGCGGCTGCCCGCCACCCCGCTCGGGGCGATCGCGGCCCGAAGCCTGAGCTACTGGGGCAGGGATGCGCGCTACAAGGTCTCCCTCGCCGTGATCCCCGTGGTGCCGATCGTCATGGTTCTCGCCCTGCTCATCGGTGGAGTGCCCGCGGGCATCATCGTGTGGATCCCCGTGCCGATCATGTGCCTGTTCCTCGGCTGGACAGTGCACAACGACATCGCCTACGACAGCACAGCCTTCTGGGCGCACGTCTCCGCCGACACCAAAGGCACGGATGACCGCTGGGGCCGCATCGTGCCCGCGCTCTTCCTCGGCATCCCGCTCGTGCTCGTGGGAAGTTTCGCGAGCGTCGTCGTCGTTGGCGAGTACTCGATCTTCCCCGGACTGGTGGGCCTCAGCCTCTGCGTGCTCTTCGTCGCGCTCGGCATCTCGAGCGTGATCTCCGCCGGGTTCCCCTACCCAGCAGTGCACCCGGGGGACAGCCCGTTCGCGCAGCCCCAGGCCGCGGGCACAGCCGGCTCGGTCATCCAGTCCCTCTCGTTCTTCCTGACGATCCTGCTCGCGTCGCCCGTCGTCATCCTCGTGTTCCTCAACCCGACGCTCGCGTCTGTGCAGTACCTCGGGCTCGGGCTGGGCGCCGCGATCGGTCTCGGTGTTCTCGTCGGCGGCGTCGCGTGGGGCGGTCACATAGTCGACCGCCGCGCGCCCGAGCTGCTCGCCTTCACCCTGCAGAACTAGTGCTCCCCCTGCGGCGCCCTGTGTTCTGCCTGCGGCGCTGCGCTACCCGCACGTAGAATCGCAGTATGGCTGACCTCGACCAGACCGGCGGCGGAACCGACACCCTCGACCGCGAACTCGAAGAACTCCTCTCGAAGGAGCTCGTCGAAGACGGCGATCACGAGCGCTTCTCGCACTACGCCCCCAAGAACAAGATCATGGAGTCCGCGCTCACCGGCAAGCCCGTGCTCGCGCTGTGCGGCAAGCTCTGGGTGCCGGGCCGCGACCCGCAGAAGTTCCCGGTGTGTCCGACGTGCAAAGAGATCTACGAGAAGCTGAAGTAGCTACGCTCCCGTCCTTCTCGGCGGCCGATTTGCGCCAAAACGGGCTCTTGTGGGCTCGTCGTGCCCCATTCGGCGCAAGTCGCCGTGCATATGAGCCGGGTATGTGGACCGTCTGAGCGAGAGCGCCCAACCCCCGGCAGGCTTGGCGGATGCCTCGCCGAGCCCCTATCCCGCCCGAACTCGCCTCGGCGCCGTTCTCTGTCGCGAGAGCTCGAGATCTGGGAGTCACCGTCGACAGGTTGCGGTCGGGGGACCTGTCACGACCGTTCCACGGGGTGCGATCCGCGCTTCCGATCAGCAACGCGTTCGACCTCTGTGCCGCTTACGCAACTCGCATGCATTCCGAACACGTTTTCAGCCATACGACGGCTGCTGAACTCTGGGGGATGCCTCTGCCCCGCTTCGTCCACGATCGGGCCGTCCATGTCACCGCACCCGCTCCTTGCCGCGCGCCAACGGGCAAGTCGATCGTGGGACACAGCCTCGACCTGGACTCTCGCGACATCGTAGACGTTGCCGGTCTTCGGGTGACGTCACCGGCCGTTACCTGGATTCACCTGTCGGCGCTCCTGGAAGCACACGATCTCGTGGCGGTGGGGGACTTCGCGGTGACCGGAAGCCCATACGAGAATATCCTGCCGCTCGTATCACGATCTGACCTTGAGGCCGCTCACTCCGAACGCGGCGGGAGCCGAGGACGGAGAGCGCGCGACCTTGCGCTGCCGATGGTGCGAGAGGGTCCGCTTTCTCGTCCCGAATCGCTCATGAGGTTCTTCATCGTGTGGGTTGGTGTGCCCGAGCCCGAGGTCAATCCCTCCCTTCTCGATGAGAACGGATCGTTCCTCGCGATGCCCGACCTCGCATGGCCCGAGTACATGTTTGCGATCGAGTACGAGGGCGACCATCACCGCGGAGTTGATCAGTATCGCCGCGACATCCGGCGCATCGAACGGCTGATCGATGCGGGCTGGAGTGTGATGAAGATCAGCGCCGACGACCTGTTCGACCGACCCGATGAGACGGTGGCGCGAGTTGCGCGCCGGCTCACGGCACGCGGATGGACACCCCAGAGGCGCGAGTTGCGCCGAATCGGGCACGTTCGCCGCTGAAGTGCCACATTTGGCGCAACTCGGTGGGGTGGCGCGAGTGGGGGGCGGTGGGGTGGCGCGAGTGGGGGGCGGTGGGGTGGCGCGAGTGGGGGCGGCCGGGTGGCGCGGGCGGGCGCCTAGGCGTATACCGTCGGGATGGCCGGGTCCCCGCGGCTGAGGCGGAAGGCGTCGTCCGGTAGCTCGGCGATGGCCTCCTCGTGGTGTTCGCGCGCGAGCGCGGTGCCGTCGGGGCCGGTGTAGCGGGCGTCGACCTCTCCGGCCGTGAGCAGCGGCACGAGCAGCGGGCGCTCGCCGGATGTTCGGGTCGACGCGGAGTCGACGTAGATGGTCTCCGCCTTCGCGATGCCCGAGCTGCGCAACGAGCGCACGGGGTACTTGCGCCCGCCGACGGTGGCCTTCGCCGCTGACTTCTTCGCGACGCTGACCCAGTCGCCCGCGGCATCCCGATGCGCGACGAGCTTGTAGACCATGCCGGAGGCAGGCTCGCCCGAACCGGTGACCACGGACGTACCCACCCCGAAGGAGTCGACGGGGGCGGCGCGCAGGGCCGCGATCGTGTACTCGTCGAGATCATTGGTGACCGTGATGCGTGTGTTGGTCGCGCCGAGCGAGTCGAGTTGGGCGCGCACGGCGGCCACCTGAGAGGGCAGGTCGCCCGAGTCGATGCGCACAGCCCCCAGCGACGTGCCCGCGATCTTCACCGCGAGTTCGACGGCGGTCGGGATGTCGTAGGTGTCGACGAGCAGCGTCGTTCCCGGTCCGAGTGCGTCGACCTGCGCCTGGAACGCGGCCTCCTCGCTGTCGTGCAGCAGGGTGAACGAGTGCGCGGCGGTTCCCATCGTCGGGATGCCCCAGCTCCTGCCCGCCTCGAGATTGCTGGTCGCGCCGAATCCGACGATGAACGCAGCCCTCGCTGCGGCCACTGCCGACTGCTCGCCGGTGCGCCGGGAGCCCATCTCGGCCAGCGGTCTCCCGGATGCCGCAGACACCATGCGTGCGGCGGCCGACGCGACAGCCGAGTCGTAGTTGAGCACGCTCAGCGTGAGGGTTTCGAGGATGACAGCTTCGGCGAATGTGCCGTCCACCACGAGGATGGGGGAGCCGGGGAAGTAGAGGTCCCCCTCCCGGTACCCGGTGATCGTGCCGCGGAAGCGGTAGTCGGCGAGCCACTCGATGGTCTCGGGACGCACGACGCCGGAATCACGGAGCCACCCGAGTTCGGCATCCCCGAACCTGAAGTCTTCGATGAGCGAGAGGAGGCGTCCGGTGCCCGCGACCACGCCGTAGCGGCGGGTGTCGGGCAGGCGGCGCGCGAAGACCTCGAACACGCATTCACGGTCGTGGGTGCCGCTGCCGATGGCCGCATCCAACATCGTGAGTTCGTAGCGGTCAGTCAGTAGGGCAGTGCTGTGCAGCGCGGTGCTCATGGGTCGAGCCTAGTAACCTCGTAACCGTGACCAACGCCCCCATTGGAGTCTTCGACTCAGGTGTCGGCGGCCTCACTGTGGCCCGTGCGATCATCGACCAGTTGCCCCACGAGTCAATCCTCTACGTGGGCGACACCGCCCACTCTCCGTACGGCCCGAAGCCCATCGCCGAGGTGCGCGGTTACGCGCTCGCCGTCATGGACGACCTCGTGGCCCAGGGTGTCAAACTGCTCGTCATCGCGTGCAACACCGCCTCGGCGGCGATGCTCCGGGATGCCCGTGAGCGCTTCACCGACGGCTACGGCATCCCCGTGGTCGAGGTGATCCAGCCGGCCGTGCGCTCGGCCGTGCGGCAGACCCGCAACGGTCGGGTGGGTGTCATCGGGACGCTCGGCACCATCAAGTCGAAGGCGTACGAGGATGCCTTTGCCGCGGCATCCCACATCGAACTGTTCACGCAGGCCTGCCCGCGTTTCGTCGAGTTCGTCGAGGCCGGAATCACGAGCGGCGCCGAACTCTTCGCCGTCGCCGAGGAGTATCTCGCCCCCCTCAAGGCTGCCGAGATCGACACCCTCGTGCTGGGCTGCACCCACTACCCGCTCATGTCGGCCGCGATCCAGTACGTCATGGGCGAGTCGGTGGCGCTCGTGTCCAGCGCCGAGGAGACCGCGTACGACGTGTACCGCACGCTCGTCGCGCACGGGCTTGAGCGCACGGCGACGTCGCCGGCGGTGCACGAGTTCGAGGCGACTGCCGACACCGCAGCGTTCAAGAGACTTGCCGCGCGATTCATCCCCGAGGTGCTGAGCGTTGAGACCTTCGAAACAGCATCCATTCCCATACAGAGAGAAGCACGATGACCCGCAGTGACGGCCGGGAGGCCAACCAGCTCCGCGAAGTGACCATCGAGCGCGGCTGGAGCGAGCAGGCGGAGGGCAGCGCCCTCATCTCCTTCGGGCGCACCAAGGTGCTGTGCACCGCGTCGTTCACGAACGGCGTGCCGCGCTGGCTCACCGGCAAGGGCAAGGGCTGGGTGACTGCCGAGTACGCAATGCTGCCGCGCAGCACGAACGACCGGATGGACCGCGAATCGGTCAAGGGCAAGATCGGCGGGCGCACGCACGAGATCTCGCGACTGATCGGCCGCTCGCTGCGCGCCGTGATCGACACCAAGGCGCTCGGAGAGAACACGATCGTGATCGACTGCGACGTGCTGCAGGCTGACGGTGGAACTCGCACGGCCGCGATCACGGGCGCCTACGTCGCGCTCGCTGACGCGATCGAGTGGGGCCGCGCGAAGGGCTTCATCGGCAAGAACTCGAAGGCGATCATCGACTCGGTCGCGGCCGTGAGCGTCGGCATCATCGACGGCGAGCCGCTGCTCGACCTCGCCTACGTCGAAGACGTGCGTGCCGAGACCGACATGAACGTGGTCGTCACGGGCCGCGGACTCTTCGTCGAGGTGCAGGGCACGGCCGAAGGCGCCCCATTCGACCGCCGCGAACTCGACGCGCTGCTCGATCTCGCCCTGGGTGGCGCCATCGACCTCACGAAGCTGCAAGTTGAGGCGCTCGCGCGATGATCCAGCTCGTGCTCGCGACGCACAACGCGCACAAGGTCGAGGAGCTGCGCAGGATCCTCGGCGACGTGCTCGACGGCATCGAGCTGATCGGCTACGACGGGCCAGAGCCGGTGGAAGACGGCGAGACGTTCGAGGAGAACGCGCTCATCAAGGCGCGTGCCGCCGCCGCGTTCACGGGCCTTCCCGCGATCGCCGACGACTCGGGCATCTCGGTTGACGGGCTCGACGGTGCGCCGGGCATCCATTCGGCGCGCTATGCGGGCACGAGGGATGACACGGACAACCTCGAGCTGGTGCTCAAGAACCTCGGCGACAATCCCCACCGCGCCGCACACTTCACGTGCGCTGCCGCGCTCGTCGTGCCCCCGTCGGTGGGATCGGTCGGACCGGATGCCCCCGCCGAACCTTCGGCCGAGTTCGTCGAACTCGGAATCTGGCACGGGTCGATCCTCGAGGAACCGACTGGCCCCAACGGTTTCGGCTACGACCCGATCTTCAAGCCCGCGGGGCTCTCGGTGAGCTCGGCCGAGCTGCGCCCAGACGAGAAGAACGCCGTGAGCCACCGGGCGCTCGCCTTCGCGGCGATCATGCCGATCGTGCGCCAGCAACTGCTGGGGGAGTGACGACCGCTCGTCGCCGTTGCGCGAGGGCCTCCCTGATCGGCGAGAGCCGCGCAAATGTGCGCGTACCTCGACTATTCGCGAGGCCCTCGCGGCGACGGGGCCGCATGGCACTAGGGTTTCGGTATGCCGAAATCTGCGGTGCTGACTCCCGCGCCGGGCCGTGCCCGCGCGACTCTCCTCGCACTCGGGCCCGCGTTCGTCGCCGCGATCGCCTACGTCGACCCGGGCAACGTCGCCGCGAATCTCACGGCGGGTGCGCGGTACGGCTATCTCCTGCTGTGGGTGCTCATCGTCGCCAACGCGATCGCGGTGCTCGTGCAGTACCAGTCGGCGAAGCTCGGGATCGTGACGGGCCGCACCCTGCCCGAACTGCTGCGGGAGCGGCTGCGCGACGGCCCCCGCCGGGCGTACTGGGTTCAGGCCGAACTCGTCGCCGCTGCCACAGACATCGCGGAAGTGTTGGGCGGGGCGATCGCGCTGCACCTCTTGTTCGGCATCCCGCTGCTCGCGGGCGGAGTGATCATCGGCATCGCCTCGATGATCCTGTTGTCTGTGCAGACGCGCAGGGGCCAGCGCTCGTTCGAACTCGTCATCGTTGTGCTGCTCGCCGTGATCGTCGTCGGATTCGTGACCGGCCTGCTGTTCACGGGCGTCGACGCGGGCGAGGCGATCGCCGGCATCGTCCCGCGCTTCCAGGGCACCGATTCCGTGCTGCTGGCCACGAGCATGCTCGGTGCGACGGTCATGCCGCACGCCATCTACCTGCACTCGGCACTCGCACGCGACCGGCACGGCGAATCGCACGAACCGGGCCGCATCGCGAGCCTGTTGAGGGCGACGCGGTGGGACGTCGGTGGGGCACTGTTCGTCGCCGGGGCCGTCAACATCTCGATGCTGCTGCTCGCGGCATCCGCGCTTCGGGGACTCGACGGTACCGATTCGATCGAGGGAGCGCACGCGGCAGTCGTCACCACGCTCGGGCCGGCCGTGGGCGTCATCTTCGCGATCGGACTGCTCGCGTCGGGTCTCGCCTCCACGAGCGTGGGCACGTACGCGGGTTCCACGATCATGGGTGGCCTCCTCAAGATGCGCGTGCCATTGCTCGCGCGGCGCGTCATCACCCTCATTCCGGCGCTCGTGGTGCTCGGCATCGGCTTCGACCCGACGCGCGCACTCGTGCTCAGCCAGGTGGTGTTGAGCTTCGGCATCCCGTTCGCCCTGATCCCGCTCGTGTTTCTCGCGAGTTCGAAGAAGGTCATGGGGGAGTTCGTGAATCGGCCGTGGCTCCGGATCGCGGGGTGGGTCTCGGCGGCGCTCATCACTGTTCTCAACGTGCTGTTGATCGTGCTCGTGGTGAGCGGCGCATGAACTCCGTCGTCGAGGACTACCTCAAAGTCATCTACGCACACACCGAGTGGCAGCCCGAGCCGATCACGTCGGGCGCGCTCGCCGCGCGGTTGGGGCTCGCCGCCTCATCCGTGACCGAGATGGTCAAGAAGCTCGTCGCGCAGGGTCTCGTCGTGCACGAGCCGTACGGCGCGATCGAGCTGACCAGGGATGGCACGGCGCTCGCCCTGCGGATGCTCCGCAGGCACCGCCTCATCGAGACCTGGCTCGTGAGCCACATCGGCTACACGTGGGACGAGGTGCACGACGAAGCGGAAGTGCTCGAGCACGCCATGAGCGACCGGCTGCTCGACGCGATCGACGCGCAGCTCGGGCATCCCGTGCGGGATCCGCACGGCGATCTGATCCCTGCGCCCGACGGCACAGTCGAGCGGCCCGCCGCGCGACTGCTCTCAGACGTCGACGGCGGCACCGTGGTTCGCATCTCGGATCGGGACCCGTTGCTGTTGCGCTATCTCGAGGTCGAGGGCATCGTCGTCGACGCTGTGGTGACGGCGGGGCAGCGCGGCCAGCTCCCCGCGGACGCCCTCGCGTCGATCTGGATCGCGACACCGTAGGGTTGAGCCGTGCCTGACGTTCCCGTAGACCTGCCCATCGAAGCGCGACTGGCTGCCGCGGCAGCCGAGTACGGCGAGAACACCGTCGTGTTGCGGAGCCTGTCGCTGCTCGCCGGCAACAACGAGGGCGAAGACTTCCTGCTGTACGTGGGCGGTGAGCACGCGAAGGGAATCCTCGAGGGTGCGCCCGTGCTCTACTGGCCGGAGTTGTGGGGCACGCGCGCACTGCTCTACGTGTGGAACGACTCAGCGGTTCTCGCCGTCAAGGCCGCGCTCAACAATCAGGCCTGGCGCGTGCGCGAGATGGCGACCCGGGTCGCCGCGCTGAGGCAGCTCGACGTCGAGCCGCTCCTCACCGAGCTTCTTACCGACGAGGTCGCCCGCGTGCGTGCCGCGGCGGCCCGAGCCCTCGGAACGATCGGCACCGACATCGAGGTGCTCAAGCCGCTGCTCAAAGACCCCGACATCGACGTGCGCCGCGGCGCCCAGCAGGCGATCGACGCGTTGCGGAAGAACAAGCCCGCGACGTGATCCTTGGGGCTGATGAGAGGCCGAATGGTGAGGGCTGACTACAGCTAGTCGCCGAGCTTCTGGTCGAACTTCTTGTCGGTGAGCACGAGCGCCTCGGCCTCGGCGTCGGTGGGGATGCCCGCGTTGCGCTTGCGGCGCGCCTTCACGGTCGACTGGATGTAGTGGAAGATCGTCGGCACGAGGGTGATGACTACCGCCGCGAGCAGGATGAGATCGATGTACTTGACCACGAAATCCTTCACGGGCGGGATGTAGCCGAGCAGGTAGCCGGCGAAGGTGAGGCCGGATCCCCAGATCAGGGCGCCGATCGCGTTGTACAGCGAGTACTTGCGGTAGTTCATGTGGCCCACGCCAGCGGCGACCGGAGCGAAGGTGCGAACGATCGGCACGAAACGGGCCACGATGACCGCGAGGCCGCCGAAGCGCTCGAAGAAGCCGTTCGTGCGCTTGACGTTCTCGATCGAGAAGAGCCCGCTCTCCTTGCGCTCGAAGATACGCGGACCCGCCTTGTGCCCGATGAGATAGCCCACTTCGCCTCCGAGGAAGGCGGCCGCGCTGATGGCCAGACACACCCACCAGATGTCGATGTGGATGAGACCGGAGAACGTGAACACACCGGTGATGATGAGCAGAGTGTCTCCCGGTAGGAGGAAGCCGAGGAGCAGGCCGGTCTCGGCGAACACAATGGCGCAGATGAGCGGCAATGCCCACGCGCCTGCGCCGGCGATAGCGGCGGGGTCGAGCCAGGGGATGAGGGCGGCGTGTACCAAGGCGGAGACTCCAGTCGTCGGCTGCGCGCGGGGCGGCAGTCAGGGCGTTGAAGTCAGGGTACTAGCTGATGCGTGACAACACGCTGGGGAGAACCCCCGGAAACCACTTGACACACTTCGGACAGGCCTTATAGTAAGTATTGAAATAAGTAGGAACGAGCCGAGACCCGAATGCGATCAACGATGACCGACACCACTCCCGCCGCCCGGCTCACGGCCGAGGCATCCGTCGACAACGTGGCGCTCTTCCCGCAGGACTTCCGCTGGGGGCTTGCTACCGCGGCGTATCAGATCGAGGGCGCAGCGTTCGAGGGCGGTCGTGGTCCGAGCATCTGGGACACCTTCTCGCACACACCGGGCCTCAGCCACCATGGCGACACTGGTGATGTCGCGTGCGACCACTACCACCGCTGGGAAGCTGACCTCGACCTGCTCACGAGCCTGGGGGTCAGCGACTACCGCCTCTCTGTGTCGTGGTCGCGTTTGCAGCCGAGTGGGCAGGGCGACCTCAACCCGACGGCCGTGGCGTTCTACCGCGAGCTACTCGCTGGGCTGGAGGCACGCGGCATCCGGCCGCTCGTCACTCTTTACCACTGGGACTTACCGCAGCCCCTCGAAGACGACGGCGGTTGGCCCGAGCGTGACACCGCGTACCGGTTCGCGGAGTTCGCTCGGCGAACTGTCGAGGCGCTCGGCGACCTTGCCAATGACTGGGTCACGCTCAACGAGCCGTGGTGCAGTTCGTTCCTCGGTTACGGCAAGGGTGCGCACGCTCCGGGTCGCAAGGACTATCGCGCCGCGATCGCCGCTGCCCACCACCTCAACCTTGCCCACGGGCTCGCTGTCGCCGAGATTCGCGCGGCACGGCCGGGGGCATCCGTCGGCATCACGAACATCGTGACCGACATCGTGGCCGCGAGCGATTCGCCGGATGACGCGGCGGCCGCCGTGCGCCTCGACGCGTCGAGCAACCGGATCTTCCTCGACCCCGTGTACCTCGGTGAGTACTCTGCCGCCGTGTGGGACACTCTCGGCGAGCGCGGACTTGCCGACGTGGTGCGCAACGGTGACCTTGCGATCATCGCGGCGCCGACAGACTTCGCTGGGGTGAACCACTACCAGCGCGTGCTCGCGAGCCACGATGAGTCGCAGCCATTCGACGTCGCCGAGGCGCCAGCACAACCGGCCACGACGTCGTTCGGGTGGTCGGTCATCCCGGCGTCGCTCACCGCTGTGCTCACGCGGGTCTCTCGCGAGTTCACGAGCCTGCCGCTCTACGTCACAGAGAACGGCGCGAGCTACGACGACTATGTCGACCCCAACGGCGACGTCGTCGACATCGAGCGCGTCGACTACCTGCGCGGCTACCTCACGGCCGCCGCCGACGCCATCGCCCAGGGCGCTGATCTGCGCGGGTACTACGCGTGGTCGTTCCTCGACAACTTCGAGTGGGCCGAGGGGTACAGCAAGCGTTTCGGCCTCGTCTGGGTCGACTACCGCACCCAGGAGCGGATCCCGAAATTGAGCGCGCACTGGTACCGGCGCCTCATCGCAGACCATCGGGCAGCGGTCGCACGTTTCGCAGCTTGATTGCACCACCCACATAATGCACACACAGAGAAAAGGAACCTCAATGAAGAGAACAGCAACCTCCGTTGTCGCGGTCATCGCGGCGCTGGGGCTCACGATCGGAGTCAGCGCCTGCGCTCCGACGACGAGCGGTGGCGGCGACGCCGACGGTCCCCTCACGGTCTGGGTCATGGGCGACTCTGGCACCAACTTCGAGAAGCTCGTCGCCGGCAGCGGCATCGATGTCGACGTGGTCGCGATTCCGTGGGACTCGATCGACGAGAAGCTCACGACTGCAGTCGCGTCCGGCTCCGGCCCCGACATCCTGCAGATCGGTCTCTCCAAGCTGCGGACATTCGCGGATGCCGGCGCCCTCCTGCCCCTCGACGATGAACTGGCCAACTACCCGGCACTGGACCCCGCCAACTTCCCCGCGGGCATCTCGGGCACCGCGACGTCGGTCGGCGGACAGATCGTGAGCGTTCCGTGGACGAGCGACACGCGCGTGCTGTTCACCCGCACCGACATCCTCGAGGCTGCTGGAATCGACGCGCCCCCGGCCACGTGGGACGAATTGCGTGCTGACGCGAAGACCCTCGCCGCTCGCGGTGACGGCAACTACGGCTACTACATCCCGCAGTGGGACGCACCGCTGCCCATCGAGATGACCTGGAGCATGGGCGGCGAGGTCATCGACTCTGACGGCAACGTGAACTTCGACACCCCCGAGTTCCAGAAGGCTGTCGACCTCTACGCGGGTCTCTACGCCGACGGAAGCGTGCCCGTGAACAGCGACTTCGACCAGACGCAGGGATTCATCTCCGGTGTCGCGCCGATGCTCGTGAGCGGTCCGTACCTCGGCAAGGGTGTCTCAGACACCGCTCCCGAGCTCGACGGCAAGTGGCAGGCGAGCCCGTTGCCCTCCGGCGACGGCGGCTCGGTCTCGCTCTTCGCGGGTTCCAACCTGGGCGTCTGGTTCAACACCGACCAGAAGGATGCCTCCCTCACGCTGCTCGAATACGTCTCGCAGCCCGAGCAGCAGCTGGCCTGGTACGGCATGACCGGCGAACTGCCGACTGTGACCTCCGCCCTCGAAGATGCGGACCTGAACAGCGACCCGAACGTGAAGGTCTACACCGACCAGCTCGCGACGGCCAAGGTTCTGCCGCTCGTCTCGAACTGGGACGGCGCTGTCGGCACCGAACTGCTCAATGCCCTCAACGCGATAGTGCTCACCGGCGCTGACAAGAAGACGTCGCTCGACGGTCTCTACGCGAAGACCAAGGGTCTGACGATCAACTAGCTCCACTCCCCAACAGCAGCTCGCGGCGCGACACGGACAGGAAAGGAACCTCCATGCGTAATCGCCTGACTCCCTACCTCTTCGTGTCGCCCGCGATGCTCCTGCTCGTGACGTTCGGCATCTTCCCGATCGTTGTCGCCGCGGTGATCAGCACCACGAACATGAACATCTCGGCGTTCGCCAACGGGAACAACGTCACGTTCATCGGCGTCGACAACTACACGAAGCTGTTCGCCGACCCCGACTTCTGGCAGGCCATCGGCAACACTGGCCTGTTCGCCGTGATCGGCGTTCCCGCGATCGTGATCCTCTCGCTCGGGGTGGCGCTGCTGCTCAACCACAGCCAGAGTTGGTTCTTCCGCAGCTTGCGCGCCTTCTACTTCATCCCGGCGATCACGGCCATCGTCGCGATCTCCCTCGTGTGGGGCTACCTCTACAACACGCAGTTCGGGCTGCTCAACTACCTGCTGTCGCTCGTGGGAGTTCCCGAGGTGCAGTGGTTGTCGGATCCGACCCTCGCCAAGTTCTCCGTAGCCCTCGTCGCGATCTGGCGCGGCACCGGCCTCAACATCATCATCTTCCTGGCCGCGCTGCAGGGGGTTCCGAAGGAGTACCTGGAAGCTGCATCCCTCGATGGTGCAGGGGAGTGGAAGAAGACGTTCTCCATAGTGATCCCGCTCATGCGGTTCGCGATCTTCTTCGTGAGCGTCACGACAACCATCTCGTGGCTACAGTTCTTCGACGAACCATTCGTGCTCACCGACGGCGGGCCGCTCGGGGCCACCACCTCGGCGTCGATATTCCTCTACAAGGAAGGGTTCCGGCTCAACCAGTTCGGGTATGCGAGCGCGGGCTCGATCGTGCTCTTTGCGATCATCGCCGTGATCACCCTCGTGCAGTTGCGACTGAGGAGGGCCGACGATGAGTACTGATCGTTCGAACGCGCAACGACGCCGCGTTCTCACTCTCACCATCGGAATCGCGCTGGGCATCGGCGCGCTCATCACGGCGTTCCCGTTCATCTGGATGCTCGCCACGGCCTTCAAGCCGCAGCGCGAGTCGACAGACTTCCCGCCGACGATCCTGCCGCAGCAGCCCACGCTCGAGTGGTTCCAGACCCTGTTCACCGAACTGGACTTCGGCCGCTACCTCGTCAACACGCTCATCGTCGTGCTGATCGGATTCGTCGGGCTCTTCCTCATGGCGATGGCCGGCTACGCCTTCGCCAAGTTCGACTTCCGCGGTCGCACGTGGATGTTCTTCCTCGTGCTCGCGACCATGATGATCCCGATCCAGGTCACGATGATTCCGACCTACCTGATCCTCAACAGCATGAAGCTCACGAACACGCTCGTGGGCATCGCACTGCCGACGCTCGTGAGCGGCTTCAGCATCTTCCTGTTCCGGCAGTTCATGACGACGATTCCGACCGAGATGCTCGAGGCGGCCCGGCTCGACGGTGCCGGAGAGTTCCGCACCTTCCTCCAGATCGTGCTGCCGATGTCGAAGCCGATCCTCGCTGTGCAGGTCGTGCTGACCTTCATCTCCGGCTGGAACAGCTTCCTGTGGCCCCTCATCATCGCGAGCGACCAGAAGCTCTACACACTCTCGGTCGGCCTCGCCCTGCTCAACCAGCAGCTCGCCGTGAACCCTTCGCTGCAGATGGCGGCGGCGTCGGTGATGGTCGTGCCGATCCTCATCGTGTTCATCGTCTTCCAGCGCTACGTCATCCAGGGCTTCGCCCTCTCCGGACTCAAGTAAGGCATCATGACCGACGTTCTTCCCACCACCACCTTCGAGCCGCGCCCGGCGTCGTTCGACGGTTTCGTCCATGCGCAGGATGCCCGGCTCGTCGACGGCTCCGGTCGCGAGTTGATCCTCCGCGGCGTGGGCCTCGGCAACTGGATGCTGCCCGAGGGCTACATGTGGTGCTTCGGGCCGGGGGCCGAATCCCCGCGCGAGATCGAGTGGCTCACCGAGAGGGTGCTCGGCGTCAGCGGGGCCGAGCAGTTCTGGGACGGCTTCCGGACGAACTTCATCGGCGAAGCGGATATCGCGCTGATCGCGGCATCCGGGTTCGACCATGTTCGGCTGCCGATCAACTCGCGCGTGATCCAGGACGAGAGCGGCGAACCCATCGAAGCCGGCTACGCGATGATCGACCGACTGATCGAGTGGTGCCGCACGCACAAGCTGTGGGTGCTGCTCGACCTGCACGGCGCCCCGGGTGGGCAGACCGGCACGAACATCGATGATTCACCGCAGAACCTGCCCGAGCTCTTCATGGAGCCGCGCTATCGCGAGCTCACCGTGCGGTTGTGGCGCGACCTCGCGACCCGGTACCGGGAGGAGACGGTCGTGCTCGGCTACGACCTCCTCAACGAGCCGCTGCCGAACGAGTGGCAGTACACCTACGCGGATGCCCTCGCCGAGCTCTATCGTGACCTCACCCGCGAGATCCGGGCGATCGACCCGGACCACCTCATCGTCTACGAGGGCGCGCACTGGGCTACCAACTGGGACATCTTCACCGAGGTGTGGGATGACAACTCGCTCCTGCAGTTCCACAAGTACTGGTCGTCGCCCGACACCGCCTCGATCGCGCAGTTCCTCGACGCGCGCGACCGGCTCGGTCTGCCGATCTACATGGGCGAAGGCGGCGAGAACACTCTCGAGTGGATCTACACCGCGTTCCGGCTGTACGAGTCGCACGACATCGGCTGGAACTTCTGGCCGTGGAAGAAGATCGAGACCCGTACCTCACCAGCGTCGATAGTCGCGCCCGAAGGGTGGGAGCGCGTGGTCGCGTCGATCGATGACCCGTCGGCGATCACGCCGGGCGAGGCGAAGCGCGTCTTCGACAACCTTCTTGAGGCGATGAAGATCGTGAACTGCCGGTGGCAGCCCGACGTGGTGTCCGCGCTGGTGGCCTCGCGGCCAATCGTGGTTCCCGCGTGGGGGTACGGGTACCAGGGCGCCGGCGAGTCGTACTCGATCGCGGCGTCGGGCGGGGTGGCGGGCATCCGTGACGACGACACTGTGCCGCTGCGCTGGGCGCGCGAGGGCGACAACCCCGCGAACCCGTTCGAGCAGAGTGACGGCCGCGCGTATCGGGTGGCCGAGGAACTTGTCGTCGATCTCTCCGAGGGCGATTGGCTCGAGTTCGAGCTCACGGGCGCCGACGATGCACGCGTGGCCGACGGCGAGGGGATGGATGCCGCAGTGCGCGTCGAGCCGTCGGCACGGGGCATCCGGGTCATCGCGACAGGGTCGACGACCATCTCGAGGATCTACCCCTCGGGAGGCGACCAGACTTGGTAGGTTCGGGATTCATGACCGGGCGCACCGCAACCACGACAGCGACGCCCGCGACGGTGAGCGACGTGCGGCAGCGCAACCGCTCACAGGCACTGCGCAGCGTGATCCTCACGGGGCAGACGTCGCGCGCAGCACTCGCGCGCGAGTCTGGCCTGTCTGTCGCGTCGGTCACGAACCTGGTCTCGGAGCTCATCTCCGAAGGGCTCATCATCGAGGCGGGATCCGTTGCCTCGAGCGGTGGGCGGCCCGTGACCCTGCTCGCCCCCAACCCGGGCGGGGCATACTTCCTCGGTGCGGACGTCGGGGAGCGCGGCGTCGCTGTCGAACTGTTCGACCTGTCGATGACGCGCATCGATCGTGAGTTCCGCGGTGGTCGCGAGGGTGAGCCGATCGAAGCGATCGCCGCAGACCTCGACGAGGCGCTGGATGCCCTCCGCTCCCGCAATCCGCAGGCCTGGGAGCGCATGGTCGGCCTCGGCCTCGGCCTGCCCGGCATCGTCGAATCGGATGCCGACGGCAGGCAGGTGCTCTACGCACAGAGCCTCGGCTGGCCGCCCATCCCGGTCGCCGACCTCGTCTCGCACGACATCCCGGTGTTCGCCGAGAACGGTGCAAAGACGCAGGCGATGGCAGAACTCTGGGATGGCTCGGCCCGCGGCGTGGGCGAGGCCCTCGTCGTGCTGCTCGGCCGCGGAGTCGGTCTCGCGATCGTGTCGAACGGCGAGCTGGCCCGCGGGCTGATGAGCAGCGCGGGGGAGTGGGGCCACGTCAAGATCGTGCGCAACGGCCGCCTCTGCCGATGCGGCGGACGCGGCTGCGTCGAGGCCTACCTCGGCGCCGACGCGATTCTCGAGCAGTGGCGCGAGGCAGGCGGAACCTTCGAGGGTTCCGGCTGGCGCGCGATCGGAGAGTTGCTCGAGTCGTCCGATCCCGTGGCGGTCGGTGTCGTCGACGAACTCGTGGCGACGCTCGGTTCAGCCCTCGGCGGGCTCGTGAACCTCACCAACCCCGAGCGGGTGGTCATCGGAGGCTGGGTCGGACTGCGGCTCATGGAGGGGCTCGGCTCGCGCATCGAGGAGGCGACGCGTGCCGAGGCACTCACGCGGCCCGGGTCGCAGTTCGCGCTCGCCGCGTGCAGGTTCGGGGGCGATACTGTGGCGCTCGGGGCGGCGATGATGCCGTTGGAGGCGCTCATCGCGGAGCCTCGGGGGAGCCGGTCGGCGTAAGCGGGTAAGGGCTTCAGGCCGAAAGCAACGGCCGGATCTGGTCGAGCGCTTCGTGGCTCTTGGCCACGGCGATGTCCAGGTCGTACCGGCTCTGCAGGTTGATCCAGAAACGGTCGGACGTGCCGAGGGCGCGCGAGAGCCGCAGGGCCGTGTCAGGCGAGATCGCGCGCTTGCCGTGGACGATCTCGTTGATGCGACGGGCAGGCACGGAGATGCTCTGCGCGAGTCGGTACTGGGTGATCCCCATGGGGGTCAGAAACTCCTCGAGAAGAATCTCGCCCGGGTGGATCGGGTCATGTGCGCTGGTCATGCGGTCTGTCTCCCTTCTTTTCTCTAACGCGTGACGTTACTAGAGTCGAGGAGCTCGGACCGATAGACATTCAGATGTGCACCAACGCTCTATTCCGCGGCCACCGCTGTCGGCCGTTGGCGGTCGGGGGGGGCTTTGCTCGACGGAGCGACCCCACGCTGTTCCGGCGAGGATGAGGGCGATACCGCAGTATCCGGCAAGATCCACGCTGTCGTGGGCGATCGCGATTCCGATGATTGTGGCCCAGATGGGTTCGGTTCCGAGGAGGAGACTGACTCTCGATGGTGATGTGCGCCGGACAGCCCAGGTTTGGACGAAGAAGGCGAATACCGTGCAGGCCAGCACGAGATAGATGAGGAGCATCCCACGTACGGGGTCGAGCTGCGCAAGGAACTGCGGGATCGAGTCGCCGTAGAACAGAGATGTCGCCGAGAAGAGTGCGGCGCACGTGGCCAGTTGCACAGTCGTGAGGTGCAGCGAGTCCATCGGTCTGTCGGAGGTGAGCTTGTGCATTGACGTGACGTGGACTGCGCGAACGATTGCCGCCACGAGGATAAGCAGGTCGCCGAGAGTCGGCGGGCGGAGTGCACCGTTGCCGGCGAGAAGTGCGACCCCAATGACGGCAATCATGGCGGCGAGGAAGACCGACCTTCACGACCACCCGGAGCTGGTTCTCCGCCCGCTCTCCCATCGGGGGCTCGGCCGATACATCGACTGCCTCGCCCGACCAGAAACACTCGAGCGCGCCAACGTGAAAACAGTCCTGTCGCAGATCAGGAGCATCGCGTTGGGTCTCACCCAGCGCCCGGGACTTCATTGAGCATAGTCAGTGCGGAAGGCGGGACTTGAACCCGCACGGGCGCCTATGAGCGCACTGATTGTCGCTGACTATGAAGTGCTATGAATCATGTCGAGGACTCGAAGTCAACTCCGAAGATCGCAGTGCGCATTACCGGTAACCGTATTCGGCCGCAATGATGCTGGCCGCTTCGGACGGTCCGGTCATGGCCGAACCGAAGTTCCGAGATTCAATCGTCGCTAGCAGATAGCCAGACAACGGCCCTCCGAGCTGCGCGTATTGACTCCGTTGAACCAACTTGGTCCACCAGCTGAGGTCACAGCGATAGAACACCGTCCACGCGTCTTCGGGATTGCCGACGACGATTCCCCGGTGGTTGAGATCCTCGGCATGGCAAGGCACGTCGATCAAGTACAAATCGTTTTCGGGAATCATTTCGCGGAGGTCATCGAGGATTAGCTGGGAGTTCGCTCGTTCCATGTCAGCGAGGGTCACTGTGCGCTCTCGTCCCAATCGCCGGAGTTGATACCTAGCGCGACCTCCGCGAGGCGTTGGTCGCCAGCGAGCATGACCGCAGCCGTGAGTGCCAGTTGTTTGTAGCGACCATCATGCTTCTCCTTCGATATTGACTCGAGCTGTCTTCGAATCCTTCTGGCTCTGACGAAAAGCATCGTCCGAGCGCGAACATCCTGTTCATCCCGTCGTCCGTTCGACGCGACTATCACGACGTAGTGAAAGAGGGTGTGGCTGGTGGCTCCGAGCAAGGTCACCGCTGCCTCGGGAACATTGGTTGCACCTTCGATGGAATGCGGCCCATCATCCGCCCTCATTTCAGGCGGCAGAGTGCCACTCAAATCCCACAGAACGATGTCGCCCAGGAGCCGACGCGGTTTCACCCAGAAGCGCAGGTCGACGCCACCCCACAACCGAGTTTTCGCCAAGCGTTGGCCGGAACCGACGTCCAGAACGGGGGAGGCCTCTCCCTCGGGGGTCGCGAGCGCGAACGGCCTCAACAACGGAGGACAGGAGTGTCACAGCGTCAAGGGCGGGTGCCATGCCAAAACTCTAGTGCTCACTATTTCGAACGGATAGTGATGTAGGGTCACGGCGCTTGACTCGAATTTCAGCGCGACTCGCCGCTGTGATCATCAGCTTTGCCTTCTCGGTCTTTTCTCTACTTCCGCAGCGATTTCCGACAGGCAGGAGTGCCGCGATGCGTGCTATCGACCGATTAGTTGTTCGACCACCACGCGCAACTGCGGCACGCGCTCCGACGCAGCACCCCACACGACGGCATCATCAACGACGGTGTAACCGTGGGCAAGGATGTTGCGTAACCCGATGATACGGGCGATCTCTGGTATCTGCTCCGCTGTCACGGGATCCGCGTTTCGCAAGTTCTTCAGCGCTTCGCCGACGATTTCGAGCTGTCGTTCAACTGCCGAACGCCGCAGCTCGTCAGCTGCGTAACTGTCTACGTCGAGGCCGAAGATGAAGTCGGCGATTCGAGTAGCGGCCGCGTGGACGTCCCAGAGGAGCGCGGCAGACTCAGGCCGCATAGACTTCCTCGGCCCCGTTGGCCGCGGACGCTGCGAAGTGCGGGTTGCGGACAGCGTTCGCCATGACCAGGTCCACACGTCGGCCTAGAAGTGCCTCGAGATCTTCTTTGAGACCGAAGTACGCCGCGAAAGCATCCTCTGCGCCTGCGGCGAATTCAACGAGGAAATCGACGTCGCTGCGTCCCTCGTCAAATAAGTCCGAGGTCGCTGACCCGAAGACCCTAAGACGAGTAGCACCATGGGCGCGGCACAGAGCGGCGATCGCGACACGATCCAAACTCAGCCCTGTGGTCATGTCCAAAGTCTACGAGGGGCGACCTGGATCTACGAAGGAATGATGGCTGCTAGCTGTATCAGCTGACCCGGAGAGTCGGAGCTTCACAGAGTTCATTCGCTTCGCCAACGAAGGTATAGAACTCCCCGATCGGACGCCACGGAGTACCTCCAATCGGTAGGGCCATGGCCGAAGTCTTCGAATGGCGTCACTGGTCCTCAAGTTCCGCAGTCGAGGACAGCGGGGCGCGAATGCAACCGCCAGCTCGATTCAGATGTGGGCAAGAGGGAACAAGAGGGAAGTTTGCTCAATCTAAACAGTGCGGAAGGCGGGACTTGAACCCGCACGCCCTTTCGGGCACAGGAACCTAAATCCTGCGTGTCTGCCAATTTCACCACTCCCGCTGGCAGCTATGAGTCTAGAAGAGGGCGGCGGCCTATGAGGCAACTGAGGGTACCCTTACACTCAGGATCGAGGGTGTAATTTAGCTGTGTGCGCTTTGTGACGCACTGCCCCAGAGAAACAAGGAGAGCGACATTACCGTTCACGAGCTCCAGCCGAGCCTTTTCACTCTTGACGCCGCGCAGGCCGAGGCCATCCGCACGGCTGCGCTGACGATCACCGCAGACGCGAACACCGAGCCGGATGACTTCAATCTCCAGGCCGCCGCCGCCTCGTTCAATGTTCCGGCCGAGGTGCGTGACGCGATCCTCAACTTCTCGAACGTCGGATCCGACACCGGCATCATGGTCGTCCGCGGCCTCATCGTCGACGGCGACCTCGTCGACACCCCGCTCGACAACAAGAGCGGCATCGGCGCGAAGACGGTATTCGCCAAGCAGCAGGCAGTTCTTGCCCAGCTTCTCGGAACGATGATCGCGTACGAGGCGGAGGGCAACGGCCACCTCATCCAGGACATGGTTCCGAACCCGAAGCTCGCCACCACCCAGCAGTCGCAGGGGTCGAAGGTCGAGCTCGAGGCCCACACCGAGCAGTGCTTCAGCGACTACAAGCCCGACTACGTCATCCTCGGCGCACTCCGCGGCGACCCCGAGGCTCTCACCTACGCGTTCTCGGGTCGCAAGATCTCGAAACTGTTCTCGCCGGAGGAGGTCGCGAAGCTGCGCCAGCCGCTGTGGGCGACGATGATCGACGACTCCTTCCGCCCGTTCATCCCCAACCCGGAGGCCGTGCGCGGCCCGTTCCCGATCCTCAGCGGCCCGGATGACGACCCCTACGTGCTTGTCGACCAGGATCTCATGCACGGCATCACCGCCGAAGCGCAGGAGCTGCTGCAGAAGGTCGTCAAGGTGTACATCGAGAACCGCGACGCCCACAACCTGCGGGCCGGCGACCTTCTCATGCTCGACAACCTGCGCGCCATGCACGGTCGCTCGATGTACGCGCCCCGCTTCGACGGCAAAGACCGTTTCATCGCCCGCGGCTTCGTCGTGCGCGACCGCCGTCGCCTGTGGCCCCAGCTTCTCCCCGACCGTCGTACGGTCGCGGCCGTCTACAGCTGATCGAGGCGCTCAGGGGTGCATCCGTGCGCCCCCTGAGCAGTAGGGCGCGCGGCGTAGCTCAGCCCTCGAGGATTCCCTCGATGGTCGGGTTGGTCTCGATGACCCAGGCCTTGTAGAACGCGAGCGCGTCGTCGGGCGTGCGGAGTTCCGTCGCCAGTTCGCCCGTGGCATCCATGCGGTACAGCGTGAAGCCCTCGGGATACTCGACGACCTCGGCCACGAGGGTCACGAGGGACTGGTCCGACTTCTTCTGCCTGATCAGGAAGTTCGGAGTACCCGCAATGGGGTGGAGCGAAAAGGTCACGCAACAATCCTGCACTGGATGCACCCATTTTGCACGGTGCGCCACGATGAATCTGTCTACCGCGCTGTGGAAAACGGGCGGTGGAGAACCGAGTTGTCCTCGAAGATCGAGCGCATGCCCAATGCCCTCACGACGATCGCCGACCACGTGCGCGAGCGCGTGCGGGTCGACGGTGTCGATCTCGCAGCCGACTCCGGTCTCGCCGAGCGGTACGTGCGCGACGAAGTGCGGCGATACAGCGAGCGGGCGCTCGGCGGATCGGTGCCGCTGCTCGTCGATGAGGCGCAGGCCGCGCGCGAGATCGTCGCAACGCTCACCGGCTTCGGCCCGCTCCAGCCCTTCTTCGATGACCCAACTATCGAAGAGCTGTGGATCAACGCTCCCGACCAGATCTTTGTGGCGAGAGAGGGCGTGGCCGAGAAGACGAGTCTCGTGCTCGCGGAGGGGGAAGTCCGCGACCTCGTCGAACGGATGCTGCAGTCGTCGGGGCGTCGCGTTGACCTGAGCTCACCGTTCGTCGACGCATCGCTGCCAGACGGGTCACGGCTGCACGTCGTCATCCCCGATATCACGCGACGCTTCTGGTCGGTGAACGTGCGCAAGTTCAACCGGCGTATCCGTGACCTTGGCGCGCTCGTCTCGCTCGGAAGCCTCCCGAGCCAGGCTGCGGAGTTTCTGCACATGAGCGTTCTCGCCCACCAGAACATCGTCGTGAGCGGCGCGACGCAGACCGGCAAGACCACAATGCTGGGCGCGCTGCTCTCCTCCGCCCGCGCGCGTGATCGCATAGTCACGGTCGAGGAGACGTTCGAACTCGCGCTCGGCTCGCGCGATGTGGTGGCACTGCAATGCCGACAGCCGAGCCTCGAAGGCACGGGCGAGGTCACCCTGCGCCGACTCATCAAGGAGGCGCTCCGCATGCGGCCCGACCGGCTCGTGGTCGGCGAGGTGCGCGAAGCCGAATCCCTCGACCTGCTCATCGCGCTCAACAGCGGGTTGCCGGGCATGTCGAGCATCCACGCCAACAGTGCGCGCGACGCGCTGGTGAAGCTCTGCACGCTGCCGTTGCTCGCGGGTCGCAACATCGACTCAGCTTTCGTCGTGCCGACCGTCGCGACGTGCATTGACCTCGTCGTGCACTGCGAGCTCGATCGCGCGGGCCATCGGCGCGTGGTCGAGATCCTCGCTCCGACCGGCCGCACCGAGTCGGGGGTGATCGAGGCGAGCACGATCTTCGTGACACGGGCTGGGGAACTCGTTGCCACCGGGGGGTATCCGGCACGCACGGCCAAGTACGCGAGCGCGGGCTTCGACCCCTCGACAGTGCTGCGGGCGGCGTCGTGAGCGCGCTGCTGGGCATCCTGCTCGCGGCCGGCGTGCTGCTGTCGGCCTCCCCGTTGCTCTGGCCGCGAGCGCACCGGATGCCGCGGCAGTCCGCCCTCGTTGCACTCTGGCGCGAGCGGCTCGCCCAGGCCGGGCTTGCGCGGGTCACGCCCGGGATGGTCGGCGCGGTGTCTCTCGTGATGGGAGTCGCCGTGGCATCCGTCGCCTTTGCCCTCCTGCCCGTCGTCGTACTGGCGGTCGCGGCGGGTGCCGCAGCCCTCGCCCTGCCCTCGCTGCTGATATCGCACCGCGCTCGCGTGCGCCGTCGAGCGACCCGGGTGGCGTGGCCCGACGTCGTCGATCACCTCGTGTCGACGGTGCGCGCCGGGCTCGCGTTACCCGACGGGGTCGCGAGCCTGGCGGCATCCGGCCCGGCGCTCACGCGTGCAGCCTTTGCCGAGTTCGCTGACGACTATCGCGTGACAGGAAACTTCGCCACCTGCCTCGACGGGCTCAAAGGGCGCCTTGCCGACCCGGTCGCCGACCGAATTCTCGAGACGCTGCGCATGTCGCGCGATGTCGGTGGAGGCGAGCTCACGACGATCCTGCGCAGCCTCGGCTCGTACCTGCGCGAGGAGGCGGCCCTGCGCTCAGAGATCGAGGCGCGTCAGTCGTGGGTCATGAACGCGGCCAAGCTCGGGGTCGCCGCGCCCTGGATCGTGCTCGTGCTGCTCGCGACCAGGCCGGAGGCCGGCGCGGCCTACGGGACACCCGCTGGCACGGCGCTCATCGTCGCGGGGCTGGCGATCTCGGCAGTCGCCTACCGGATCATGATCGGCATCGGCCGTCTGCCCGAGGAACGGCGGTGGTTCGCGTGAGCGGCACCGTCGCGTGGGCTGTCGTGTGCGGCGTGGCTCTGGGCCTCGGGCTCTGGACCCTCGTGAGTCTCGCCCCGCGCATGAGTCGACCGCGGCTGGCTCGGCGAATCGCCCCGTACCTCGCCGACGTGTCGTCCGCGGCACGCGAGGCGATAGCGCCGCCGTCGCCGGGCCCGCTGCCCGTCGTCGGACTCCTGCTGGCTCCCGTGCTCGAACGCGGCCAGCGCGCGCTCGGCGCGGTACTGGGGGGCGCGGATGCCACATCCCTGCGCTTGCGCCAGGCCGGTTCGCCGCTCGGGCTCGCCACGTTCCGCTCGCGCCAGTTGCTCTCGAGTCTCGTTGGGGCCGTACTCGGCATCGGGATTGCCTGGGCGATCGGTGTCGCACGCCCCGTCGCGCTACCCGTGCAGTTCGTGATCGTTGGCGCCTTCGCCGTCGCAGGCGTGCTGTTACCCGACCGGCTGCTACACAGGTCTGCGAACGCCCGGCTCGCGCGGCTCGATGCCGAGCTGCCCGTCGTGCTCGAGTTCCTCACCCTGTGTCTCTCGGCGGGGGAGGGCGTGGTCGACGCTCTCCGGCGGGTCTCGAAGGTGAGCCGCGGGGAACTCGCGGCGGAGCTGTCGGGAGTCGTGGCATCCGTCGGCAGCGGACTGCCGTTCGCCGACACGCTCGGTGCGCTCGCGCGCGACCTCGACCTGCCCGCCTTCACCCGCTGCGTCGACCAGCTTCTGGGTGCGCTGGATCGCGGCACGCCCCTCGTCGAGGTCCTACGCGCGCAGGCCCAGGATGCGCGCGACGAAGCCAAGCGGCGACTGCTGGAGACCGCGGGCAAGAAGGAGATCGGCATGCTCGTGCCGTTGGTGTTTTTGATACTGCCCGTCACCATCGCGTTTGCAATCTTCCCCGGGATCGTTGTGCTGCAAGCGGGTTTTTGAGAGAGGTCGATGCGCGCTGGTGCGATGCAGCTGGCATTGAAAAGTTGACTCGAGGTATGAGAAACCCACTGGGAGCCTGCTGGTGTTCCTGATCCTGCCGGTGACCGTGCTGTCGCGGTGTGGCCCGGGTTGGTGCGGCTGTGAGGGATGTGGACAGTTCTGTCGCAGGCGACGGGATGGCTGTCACGGTGCAGTCATGACACGACTTACGAGATCCGACATCACCGATGACCGTGGCGACGTACCCGGCTGGGTGCTCATCACATTAATGACCGCTGGCCTGGTCATCGTCATCTGGGGGCTCGCCGGCCCGGCCCTCGCTGCGGTGTTCCAGCAGGCCATCGAGCGCGTCACGGGGTTCTAGTGCTCAGGGATGACTCGGGGTCGGCAGTCGCCGAGTTCGTGATGGTGTCCGCGCTCCTCACCCTGCTCACGCTCGCGGTGCTGCAGCTCGGGCTCGCGCTCCTCGTGCGCAATACCCTCGTCGACGCGGCCGCGGAGGGTGCGAGGTTCGGGGCGCTCGCCGACAATTCCCCGCGCGATGGGGTCGATCGCACGATCGACCTCATCTCGACAGCCCTCGGCGGCGGATACGCGCGCGATGTGAGCGCCAGAACCGGCTCGTACCTTGGGCAGCCCGCCGTGATCGTCACGGTGCGCGCGACACTCCCGCTCGTGGGACTCCTCGGGCCGAGCGGGTTGGAGGTGTCCGGCCATGCCGCGGTGGAGACTCTGCGCTGAGGACGGCGGTTCGGCATCGCTCGAGTTCCTGACCGCGGGGATGGTCCTGCTCGTGCCCCTCGTCTACCTCGTGCTCGCGGTGTCGGCGATTCAGGCCGGAGCATTCGCGGTCGAGGGAGCTGCCCGGCAGGCTGCGAGGGTGTTCGTGCAGGCGCCAGACATCGGCTCGGCGCAGGCGAGCGCTCAGCGAGCTCTCGAGTTCGCGCTCGCCGACCACGGCGTCACGACGCAGGCGAGCATCGCGGTGAGCTGCCGACCGCAGCCGTGCCTCACGCGCCAGGGATTCGTGACGGTGACCGTCGACCTGCTGGTGCCGCTCCCGCTGGTGCCGCCCGTGCTCGTGGGCGACTTCCCGCTCGCGGTGCCGTTGCACGCGACGGCGACCGAGCAGGTGTCCCGGTTCTGGGGCTCGCGATGAGACGAGACGACGGATCCACTCTTCCGCTCACGATCTTCTTCGGAATGCTCTCCCTCGCGCTCGTGCTCGTCGTCATCGCGGCGACGTCGCTGTACCTCGAGCGCACACGCCTGTTCACCCTTGCGGACGGCGCTGCACTGGTCGGCGCCGAGGCGTTCTCGCTCGATGACGTGCGCGAGACCGCGGCGGGGTATCGCCCCACCCTCGAGAGCCCGGATGTCGCGGCGGCAGTCTCCGCGTACCTGTCGAGCACTCCGACCGCCGACTTCACCGCGCTGCACCTCGACCGCGCCGAGTCCGTGGACGGGCGCAGCGCGACCGTGGAACTCTCCGCGTACTGGCGGCCTCCCATGCTCACCCTGCTCGTGCCCGAAGGGTTCCGCATCGACGTGACCGCGGTCGCGAGGTCGGTGTTCTCGTGACGCCTGACCTGCGAGCAGAATGCGGGAAGTGCGGGCCCCGCTAGCATCGAGACATGCTGCGCAGCCTCGGGGGGATCTGGCGGATTCTCGCAGCCAACTGGGCGCCGCTGCTGGCCTGGTACCTCGCGGGGCAGGTCGTGCGGTCATCCGTGATCGCCATGGCGGCACCGATCGGCGCGGACAACCCACTGTCGGCGCTGTTGATCATGCCGATCGCGGCCCTCGCGCGGCTCGTGTCATACATCGGGATGTTCTTGGTGGTGCGGCACAGCCTCCCCGGCTACCGCGCGCTCGCCGGGGGAGACCTGCGGTTCACGTCGGCCCGCGAGACAGTCTCCGAGTTCCTGCGCGTGCTGCTCGCGAGCATCGGCCCGTTCTTCACCCTCTACGCGCTCATCGGGCTTCTCGCCGACGATCTCTCCGCCTACGCGGGGCTGGCATTCCGCTACGCGGGCATCGGCGACAACTCCCACGTGCTCAACGTGGGTGACGGTCCCATCGTGCTCGCGGTCGTGCTCATCGCGTTCGCCGGCCGCATGGCGCTCAAGTTCTTCGGGCCGCGGCTGCCCGGCTGGACGGCGATTCCGGGCATCTACCTCGAAGCCACCTGGGTGTTCGTTGCTCTCACGGGCATCAGCTCGCTATTCGGGCCGATCGTGGAGTGGATCGGCAACCGCCAGGTCGTGCACTGGTGGGACAGCGCGCGGGAGTTCCTCGTCGGCCTGGCCGCGCCCATCCGCTTCGTGATCGAGGGCGTCGACTGGGTGACCCCGGTCGCGCTGCAGGTCGTGCTGCTTCCCCTGGCGTGGCTGTTCATCGCAAGCATCATCTACCTGCGCGCGCTCGGCAACGTCGTCGAGGACGCGCTGCCCGTTCCGCAGACGATCGGTGACCGGCTCAAGGTCGGGGCGAGCCGCATTCCGCGCGTGCTGCGCCAGTACGGCTATCTCTTCACGGGGACGTGGGACGAAGTCGGTCGGCCTGCCGTGTTCTCTGGCCGCCTCATCCTTCGGTCGGGGCTCGGCAATCTCGGCATCTTCCTCGTCGCCTACGCGCTGCTGTACGCGCTCACCCAGTGGGGCTACCGCTGGATCTTCACCGCGGTGGGTGCCCACGACCTCTCGTTCTGGTTCGTCGCGAACGACGTGCTGAACCTGGTGATCTCCTCGGTCACGGAGCCCGTGCGCATCGCGCTCCTCGCCGCCGCGTTCGGCTTCTGCCTCGAGCGCTGGGCTGCGGGCCGGATGCCCCGACTCGACGAGGGCCTCGCTACTCGTGAACCAACGGGAACCGGAACGTCTCAGCCCCCACTGTGACGTCGATCGTGGCGTGGTCATACGTGCCCGCGGGCGTCAGGAACACCGTCTCGAGTTCGAAGGCCTCGCCGTCGAGCAGGCAGTTCGTGGAACGGGCATCCCCGACCTCGTAGTCGAAGTCGCGCGGCGACGAGACTGTGCTCCAGGCCCGATCGACGCCGCCCGCGCGACTCGTGAGCTCGGTGTCGCACGACCCGTCGATGGGCTTCGTCGCGGGCTCGACGTCGAAGATCGCCCCCACCAGCGAGGTGCCGAGCGGGATGCTGTTGGTCCCTGGACCGGTGCCGGTTCCCGGAAACTCCTGGCTCGCCGTGAGGGTGAAGCTGTACCCGCTCGCCTCGATGGTCTTGCCCTGCTTGACCGTCACGATGCCCGGGCGCCCCGCGTCGTCGAGCAGCGGAACCCCCACGAGCACGAAGGCGAGCGCAGGGATCGCCAACACGATCATGAGGAGTGCCGCGAGGTTGCGGCGCAGCCAGCTCACTGGTCGACCACCGCGCGCTCGTCGATCCGATGTCGGGCCGAGATGTCCAGTCCGGTGAGGTCGACGACGATCACCGGGACCGAGTCGAGCCGGGCGTCACCCGTGTTGTAGAGCACGATCGAGGCCTGCGTCGCGCCCGGCGCCTTCAGGGCATCCCGGGGAACCTCGAAGACGAGAGACCCGCGCTGGGCGATGCCGGCACCGTAGGAGAGCTGCAGTGACGTGGGGGCGGGCAGGATGTCGGACACGCGGTACCGCACGTCGTCGATCCAGAGCTCCGCGGTACTGAGGATGACCGTGTCGAGCCGTGCCGTGAGCACGGTGTCCACGACCACCCACACCCCATCGGTGCTCGTATCGCCCACGTCGTTGTACTTGATGTTGAGGTACTCGGTCAGCTCGACGGATCCGACGGTCGCCGTGAGATTTCGACCGGATACCGTGTCGCCCACGGCGCCCTTCGGGAAGAACGGCGCAGTGATCCCGTCGTTGTCGGGCGCGGCCGCCACCACGACCGCGGAACCGGCGAGCGCGGCGAAGATTGCCGCCCCGATGACCCAGCGTGGCGCGCTCACTTGCTCGCCCCGATGGTCGTGAGGATGCGCGCGGTGGAAGTGGTCGAGTACGCGGTGTCGCCGAAGCGCGGATCATCCACGGCGAAGCGGTCGAACAGGCCGATGATGATGTCGTCGCCGTTCTTCACGCTGTCGTCGACCTCCCACGAGAACACCGCTGTGAGCGGGATGCCCGGCTGGAGGAAACCGACCAGGTCCCCGCTCCGCGGGTCGATGAGGCCCCCTGACCGTGTCGACCTCATTGCCGTGATGGGTGTCGCCGAGCTGCAGTGTCGGCAGCGAGGTCACCGGAACGTCGTTGAATCCGCCGAGGGCAGCGATGCCGCCGACGATCACGACCTCAGTCAATCAGAAACCGCGCTAGTCCTTGCCGTGACCGAGGAAGAGCGAGGCGGTGCCGAGGCCGATCATCATGGCGCCGCCGGTCGCGCCGAGGGTCGAGATGCGCCGCGGCGACCGGGCGAACCACTCGCGCGCGAAGCCCGCAGCGAGTGCCCAGACACTGTCGGTGAGCAGGGCGACCGTGACGAACAGCGTTCCGAGAACGAGCATTTGCAGCGGGATGCCCCCGGCGCCGTAGTCCACGAACTGCGGGAGCACGGCGATGAAGAAAACGATTGTCTTGGGGTTCGACACCCCGACCAGGAAGCCCTGCAGGAGCAGCTTCACCCTGCGCGTGGGTGGCACGGCCGCGGTCGCGGCATCCCCCCGCTCGCGTCGATGACGGATCGCCTGCGCGCCGAGATAGATCAGGTACGCCGCGCCCACGATCTTGATGACCGTGAACAGGATTACCGACTGCGCGATCACGATGCCCACCCCGAAGGCCACCGCAACGACGACGACAAAGGCGCCAACGGCGTTGCCGGCGACGCTCAGCAGCCCGCCGATCCGGCCGAGCGAGAGCGATCGCCCGATCACGAACAGCACGCTCGGGCCGGGCAACAGGATGATCGGAATCGCGACGAGCGTGAACGCGACGAGGTTAGCGAGGGGCACCATCCACGAATGCTATCCGCGGGGAGGCGGCGGGATGTAGCGCGGCAGGTAGCGCAGCAGCACGCCGGCGCCGAGGATGCCGAGCGCGCCCATGACACCCGCCGCGATCGCGATGGACCCGAGCGCGGTGATCCCCGCGATCAGGAGCGGAGCGATGGCCCCACCCGTGTTGCCCGTGAACCTCCAGGCCCCCAGGAACGGCGCGGGGTTCGCCTTGTCGGCGAGATCGGCCCCGAGGGTCATGAGGATGCCGCTGCCGAGCCCGTTGGCGACCGACAGGAACATCGCGGCGCCGATGAACCAGCTCGCGTTCGCCGAGAGGTCGTGGGTGAAGGCGAGCACGAGGTGGCCGGCACCGAGCCCGATCATGGAGGGCAGCGCGGTCCAGAGTCGCCCGTAGCGGTCCATGATCTGGCCGCCCGTGTAGAACAGCGCGAAGTCGACGGCCCCGGCGATACCGATGATGATCGCCGTGTTCGTGTCGGCGATGCCGATACTCACCGCCCACAGCGGCAGGATCACCTGGCGACTCGCGCGCAGGGCGCCGATGAGGGCGGCCCCGAGCCCGAGCTGCGAGAGCACAGCCCGGCTGTTGTAGATGGTGCGGAACAGCCCGGCCGACTCTTGCTCAGCCAGCGCCTCGCCCTCGCGCATGTCGCGGCCCGCGAGGCGGACGGTTGCGACGGCTCCGAACGTCTTCGTCGGGTCGGGGAGGGTGATCAGCACAATGGCGCTGCCGAGACACGCGACCACGTGGATCCAGAACGCGGAGGTCGCGGAGCCGGTGAGGTGGATGACCGCCGCTGTGATGAACGGACCGATGAAGTAGCCCAGCCGGAACGTGCCGCCGAGAGTGGAAAGCGCGCGTGCCCGGTACGCGATCGGAACGAAGCTCGTCATGAACGCGTGCCTAGCGAGCGCGAAGACTGCAGCCGACAGCCCGATGAAGAAGATGCCGAACGAGAGCGCGAGCGGGTTGGGAGCGATCACGCAGATCACGAGACCGACCACCGAGAGGGCGGCGGCGCCGATCATCGCGGGGCGCTCGCCGACGCGGGCGATGAGCCAGCCGCTCGGGATGTTGCCGAACAGCTCGCCGATCGTGAGCACGGCGGCGACGAGTCCCGCGATCGCGAGCGAGGCGCCGAGGTTGTCGGCGGCGATAGGGATGATCGGGATGATCGCGCCCTCACCGATCGAGAACAGCAGAGTGGGCAGAAGAGCGGGGAGTGCGATCGATCCCCAGCGGAAGGGCTGCTCTGAGGTCGACATCACCTACAGGCTACGCTTGACTCCGATATGGACGAGCTCGATTTCACCGACGACATCTCCGCACTTCGCTCGACCTTCGCGGACATCCGCGCCGTCGTGGGGGTGGAGAAGCTCGAGGCCGAGATCGCCGACCTGAGCGAACAGGCCGGTGTTCCCGATCTGTGGGACGACACCGAGAAGGCCCAGAAGGTCACGAGCGCACTGAGCCACCGGCAGGCCGAGCTCGCCAAGATCCTGTCGATCGCGAGCCGTCTCGATGACCTCGAGATCATGGTCGAGCTTGCGAACGAGGAGTCGGATGTCGCTGCCGCAGCCGATGCGCGCACCGAGCTCACGAGCATCCAGAAGCTCCTGGGCGAGCTCGAGGTGCAGACGCTGCTGAACGGCGAGTGGGACGCGCATCCGGCCGTCATCACCATTCGTGCCGGAGCGGGTGGCGTCGACGCCGCCGACTTCGCCGAGATGCTGCAGCGCATGTACCTGCGCTGGGCGGAGAAGCACAAGTACCCCGTGACGATCATGGACACGAGCTACGCGGAAGAGGCCGGCATCAAGTCCTCCACATTCGAGATCGACGCTCCGTACGCGTTCGGAACGCTCAGCGTCGAGGCTGGCACGCACCGCCTCGTGCGCATGAGCCCTTTCGGCGCTGCGGGCAAGCGCCAGACGAGCTTTGCTGCGGTCGAGGTGATCCCGCTCATTGAGGAGGCCGGGGCCATCGAGGTGCCGGAGTCAGACATTCGCGTCGACGTGTTCCGCTCGAGCGGCCCCGGCGGCCAGTCGGTCAACACGACGGACTCCGCGGTGCGCCTCACCCACCTTCCGACCGGCCTCGTCGTCTCGATGCAGAACGAGAAGAGCCAGATCCAGAACCGTGCGGCGGCGATGCGTGTGCTGCAGTCGCGACTGCTCATCCTGCAGCGCGAGCAGGAGGCCGCAGCCAAGAAGGAGCTTGCGGGCGTCATCACCGCGAGCTGGGGCGACCAGATGCGCTCCTACGTGCTCGCGCCGTACCAGATGGTCAAAGACCTTCGCACGGAGTACGAGGAGGGCAACCCCTCCAAGGTCTTCGACGGCGACCTCGACGGCTTCATCGCCGCGGGCATCAAGTGGCGTAAGCGCTCGATCGAGGAGTAGCGGGGATCCGGCTAGTCCAGGTCGAAAGCGGCGTGCAGCGCGACGGTCAGAGCAGCTTCCTGGGCGTCGAGCAAGAACCCGATCTCTTTGCCAAGGGCGGTGACCGAGATCGTTGTTATGTTGTCCAGACTCGCGACGCAGTCGTGTTCCAGTCCGTTGGCCGGGCCGAGTGGAAGTTCCGTCGACAGGCCGCGAATTATCGACGTGATGGGCGCGACAGTCACCGAGTTGAGGTACGGACGCACCGCTTCTCGGGTGAGCACGAGCACCGGCCTGATCTTGTCCAGCGAGGCCGCAGTGATCGATCGCATCAATCGAGCGGGTTCGAGTAGGTCGACGTATAGCTGATGAGTCCGTCCAGGTCCGGATACCCGCCCTTCAGCGCGAGGATGGCGGCGTCCCTCAGAGCAGCCTCCCTCCGTCGCTCGCGTTCAAGTGCCTTCGTCACAACTGCAGCGCGACTCGCCCCGGCGCCGGAGTGCACTAGTTCGTCGAGATAGTCGACGATGTCATCCGGCAACCGGAGGGCGACTTGCCTGCTCATCCCACAACGCTACCAAAGTGGGATCCACACCACTACCCCCTAGCTGTGAGTCTGGAGCTCGGGCGAGTCGCTCCGAGCGCTCGCGGAGGCGCTACTTAAGCTGGCACCAAATGATTCGCTTCGACTCAGTCTCCAAGGCGTACCCCGGGACGACTCGACCCGCTCTCAACTCCGTGAGCCTCGAGATCCTCAAGGGTGAATTCGTGTTCCTCGTGGGTGCCTCCGGCTCCGGTAAGTCGAGCTTCCTGCGGCTGATCCTGCGCGAGGAGAACCCCACCAAGGGCGCGATCCACGTGCTGGGCCAGCATCTCAACTCGCTGCCCAACCGCAAGGTGCCGTACTTCCGCCGCAACCTCGGTGTCGTCTTCCAGGACTTCCGCCTCCTGCCCAACAAGACGGTCTTCGACAATGTGGCCTTCACGCTTCAGGTCATCGGCAAGAGCCGCGGGTTCATCCAAGAGGCGGTTCCGGATGCCCTCAAGATGGTCGGGCTCGCTGGCAAGTCCAATCGCTATCCGCACGAACTCTCCGGTGGTGAGCAGCAGCGCGTGGCGATCGCCAGGGCCGTCGTCAACAAGCCCGCGATCCTGCTCGCCGACGAGCCGACGGGTAACCTCGACCCCGCGACCTCCGCGGGCATCATGACGCTTCTCGAACGCATCAACCTCGGCGGCACGACAGTGCTCATGGCCACGCACGATGCGGGAATCGTCGACCAGATGAAGCGCCGGGTCATCGAGCTCATCAGCGGCCAGATCGTGCGCGACGAACGCCAGGGCGGGTACCAGACCCAGGCGATCCCGGTGCAGGGCTTCGGTACGTTCTCGAGCGAGGTCGCCCCGTGAGGCTCGGGCTGATTCTGGGCGAGGCCGGCAACGGGCTTCGCCGCAATGTCTCGATGGTGATCTCGGTCATCCTCGTCACCTTCATCTCGCTCACGTTCGTGGGTGCCGCGATCCTGCTGCAGATGCAGATCGGCCAGATGAAGGGGTACTGGTACGACCGGGCCCAGGTCGCCGTGTACATGTGCACCGACGTTGACACGACCGGCAACTGCTCGCAGGCCGAGGCCACACAGGCCCAGATCGACGCGGTCGCTGACCAGCTCAACTCGCCGACCCTCAAGCCGTACATCGCGAAGTACGAGTTCGAGACGCACGATCAGGCGTTCCAGAACTTCCAGTCGCAGTTCTCCGACAGCCCCATCGCGGGCTTCGTGACACCGGAGACGCTCAACGAGAGCTTCCGGGTGAACCTCGTCGACCCGAACGAGGCCGATGTGCTCATCGAGAGCCTCTCGGGTGCGGCTGGCGTGCAGAACGTCGAAGACCAGCGGGGCTACCTCGACCAGATCTTCTCGGTGCTCAACGCCGCGAGTGCGACGGCGATCGGCATCGCCGTGCTGATGCTCATCGCGGCGGTGTTGTTGATCGCGACCACGATTCGGTTGAGTGCTTTCTCCCGACGGCGGGAGTTGGGCATCATGCGGCTCGTGGGAGCGTCGAACCGCTTCATCCAGACGCCGTTCGTGCTCGAGGGGGTCTTCGCCTCGTTCATCGGATCGCTTCTCGCGGGCGCCGCGATCGTCGGCATCGTGCAGTTCTTCGTGCAGGGCGTCCTCGTGCAGACGCTGCAGACCACGACGACACTCGTGGGGCTCGGCGACGCGCTCACCGTTGTGCCGATCCTCATCGTGGTCGGTGCGCTGCTCGCTGCGGCTTCGGCGAGCGTCGCGATCAGTCGGTACCTGAAGGTCTGACCCCGTTGTAGACTGGCAGGCTCCCTCATCGGGGAACTGCCTACGAGAGAGACTGCAATGCCCAGGGAACGCGGCGAGAAGAAGGTTGTCGCCAGCAATCGCAAAGCGCGCCACGACTACACGATCGAAGACACCTATGAGGCCGGACTGGTTCTCACGGGCACCGAGGTGAAGTCGTTGCGCGCCGGTCGCGCGAGCCTTGTCGACGGCTACGGCTTCATCGAGGGCGGGGAGGCCTGGCTCGACGCCGTGCACATCCCCGAGTTCAACCAGGGCTCGTGGAACAACCATCCGGTGCGGCGCAAGCGCAAGATGCTCCTGCACAAGGCGCAGATCCTCAAGATCCACAACAAGATCAAAGAGGGCGGCTACACGCTCGTTCCGCTGAGCATCTACTTCAACGACGGCAATGCCAAGGTCGAGCTCGCGGTGGCCAAGGGCAAGCGCGAGTACGACAAGCGCCAGACCCTGCGCGAGCGCACAGACAAGCGCGAGGCCGATCGCGCGATGTCTGCCCGCAAGAACATGGGTGACTGAGCCGACGCCCGAGCCGTAGCCCGAGCCGTCGAGTTGCGCCATATGGAGCAGTTGCGGCGTTCCTGCGCCCAGTGTGGCGCAACTCGCGCACCGATCGTCGCGAAGTAGCTACTTCGCGACGAACCGAGCATCGACGACGGATGCCACGGCGATCTCCTCGGGCTTGAGCGCGAGCTGTGCGCTGCCTCCTCCGTCGAACTGCGCCTTCATGGCGCCCCGCGCGAACACGGGCTGCGGGCCACCGCTGCCGCCGCCGGACGGATCGCCGAGCATCCCGGGGTCGGCCAGGGCGATCGCGGTCACGGAGCCGAGTCCGATGCTCTGGGCGTAGACGCTCGCCTTGGCGACGGCGTCTTTCACGGCACGGGAGCGCACTTCGACCGTGGCGCTCGTGCGAGTGGCATCCGTGAGGTCCCAGGAGATCGAGCCGACAGTCACCGCGTCGATGCCAGCGGCGGATTCGACCCAGCGCGCGAGCGCTTCGAAGTCCTTGAACTTGGCGGCGAAGTCGACTGCGGCGTGGAACACGGGGGCGAGCTGCTTGCCCTCGTTGTTCCAGGGGCGCTCGGACCAGACGCGCACGCTGTCGGACGACCACCACGTGATGGGACCGGCCTCCTTATCGTGGAGGCTCTCGATGAGATTGCGCACGGCATCTGACGCTTCGACGGCGCGGGCGAACACGGCATCGCGCTGGGGGCCGTCGGTGTGCACGGAGGCGCTCACTGTCGCGCGCTCGGCGGGGTACCAGGCCGAGTACTCGCCCTGGACGGTGATGATCGTGTCGGTCATGCTGCCATTCTCGTGCAAAACCAATAGCCATCCACATGGGGACCACAGGAGTACTTATCGGAAAGCACTTTCCCGCGAAAGGAACCACCGTGTCATTGACGACATCCGCCGCCGGTTCTCCGGTCCGCCTCAAACGAGTACTGGGCGTCCCCGCCCTCACCCTGTTCGGCCTCGCCTACATGCTGCCCCCTTCGCGGTATTCACCACCTACGGCCTCGTGACGCAGATCACGGGCGGGCAACCTCGCGGGTGATCGGTGTGCGACTGGTCTCCGGCGCGAATCTCGCGCTGGTGGGCGTGCAGATCGTGTTCATCGTCGTGTTCGTTGCGGTGGCGCTCGGCTATGTCGCGACGAGCGGGCAGATGCCGGGCATCCTCGACCCGTTCTTCTCCGGCGACACGACCCTCTCGAGCATCGCGTCGGCTCTGCCGTACTTGCGCTCGCCTTCCTCGGGTTCGATGCGGTCTCGACCCTTTCCGAAGAGGCGAAGGATGCGCGGCGCTCGATCCCGCGGGCGATCCTGCTCGCGACGCTCATCGGTGGAGTGCTGTTCATCGTCATGGCGTGGGTGGCGGGGCTCGCCTTCCCCGACTTCCAGAACTTCACAGACCCAGTCGCGTGGATGCCCGGTCTTCGCCTGTGGCGAGGGCCGGGCATCCGGCGTATACTAGAGGGCTGCCCAACAGTGCTTCCCAGAAGCACGAGCAGTATTGGAAACTCAACAGCGCGATAGTGACCCGTTCCTCTTTCGGAACGCCATGGGGATGATCGGTTTCGACATTGCCTGCAAAACCGCGAGAAGCGGGTCGAGGATGCACGGTTATCTCGTAAACGATCCGTGCAAAATATAAGTGCCAATTCAAACAGCACTGTCTCTGCCAAGTCTGACCTCGCCCTCGCGGCGTAGTCTTCTTCGCACTTGTGAGACCGTCAGCCCGGACTAGATCCCGTTCCGGTTCCTGGCGTTATCTAGGGAACTAGCTGCGTGTCTGAGTCTCAGGGACACGCGGGACTTGCACTGAGGCTGGGCTTGTTGACCTGGATGTTCGTGGCGAAGGCCAGAGCCGAGTAAAACGCTTGCACGAACTACACCCGTAGAAGGCGTGGAATTACAGCAGTGGACCGGGGTTCAATTCCCCGCATCTCCACCATGGGGTCGCTATCGCGTTGCTGGGCAAGCCTGATCTCACCGCATGGGCGGTCAACTGTTCGGTCGCGTTCTCCTCGACGCGGAGCTTCCGGCGTGCGAACTTCTCACCGTTTCGATGACCGGGTGCCAGAGTCACCTGCTAAGTGAGAAGGATTCACTGCAAACTAAGCCTTGTACCCCGGTCTCGTCAAGCCCCGGGACGGAATGCTTGCCTTACCCCTCATTCGGGGGTATACCTGAATGGTCAGCAGGGTGTCTGAACACGTCTCGAAGGAGAGATGATGACCTACGCCCTGGGGATCGACATCGGTTCCGCCCGACTCTCGGCCGCCGTTCACGATGACACCGGAGCGGCCGCCCGGATACTGCAACTAGCGGACAACAGGCCGTCCTGTTCCGCAGCCCTGTTCGTCGCGGACGACGGACTCGTCGTGGGCGCTGAAGCCGAAGCGCGGGGAACCGAGCAGCCCGAGCGACTCGTGCGGGACTATCTCGCTCGAGTGGGAGACGACATCCCGATTGCCGTCGGTGGATTCGTCGTCGCTGCCGAAGATCTCGTTGCCCTCGTCGCCCGGTGGGTGGTCGATCGTGCGGAGGAGCTCGAGGGAGCTCCTTCCGCGATCACGGTGACCTACCCTGGCACGTGGGGTTCCTACCGCACTGCCCTCGTCGAGAACGCGCTCGTCGGCGTCGGCCTCGGCCGGGCCCGCCTCATCGACACATCGGCGGCGGCGATCGTTGAGCGTCCCGAGCTCGAGGCCGTCGCTTCCGGGCAGGTCGTCGCTGTGTACGACCTCGGCGGCAATTTCGAACTCGCGCTGCTCCAGCGATCGGTCGACGGCGACTTCGTCTCGATCGGTGATCGATGCGCGGAGCAGTGCGGTGGGGCCGACTTCGATGCGGCGGTCTTCGCCCATGTCAGCTCGACCCTGCCGCTTGACGAATCGCTCGAGTTGGGCCGCGTCCGACGTGACTGCATCGAGGCCAAGGAGGCGCTCTCCTTCGATTCGGAGGTGACGATCCCCGTCGAGCTCCCCTCGTCGCACGCCGAGGTGCGCATGGTCCGCTCCGAGTTCGAGAGCCTCATCGACGACATCGTGCGAGGCACCATCGAGGCGATGCGCGAGGCCATCTCGAGTGCGGGGATGGGCGCGGATGACCTTGCTGCCGTCGTCCTCGTCGGCGGCTCGGCACGGGTGCCGCTCGTGGCCGAGCTGCTCTCGGAAGAGTTCGCGAGACCCATCGTGATCGGCACAGAACCCGGCCAGTCCGTGGCGCTCGGCGCCGCCATGGATGCCTCGGGGAACCTCCCCGTTCGCGCCGAACCCGCCGTCCCGCTGTTCGCGGCCCTCGCCAGCGTCGAGCACCGTCCCTCGGTCCGCCAGCTCGCACTCGCTGCCGCCGCGGTCGTGGTGACGGTCGTCGGTCTGACCCTGCCCCACGGCAACGCCGACGCTCGAGGAGTGCTCGTGCCGACGCCCGGCTCGCGTGGACTCTTCTGGCCGACAGGACGCGAGACCGCGCTCCCGACGCTGGTCGATGACGAGACGGCCACGCCCGTTCCCGGCGGCGATGGCGAGAACGACTTCTACGCCGGCCCGCGGGTGATCGGTGGATCGGGCTCGTCCGGAGACGGGTATACCGCACCGCCCACGATGTACGCGGTGCCCAACCCCGCCCCGTCCCAACCCGCAGCCGAGGGTCCCTTGCCGAACCCAGACCCGGAGCCGGATCCCCAGCCCAATCCGGATCCGCAACCGGAACCCGGCCCGCAACCAGATCCCCAGCCTGATCCCCAGCCCGAACCCGACCCGCTACCCGCACCTGTGGACGCGACGGGACCGGGTGCCCCCCTGGAATGACCCTCGTGTCCACCGACTCTTTCGGCTCGATGCCCTCCCTGCGCGATGCCCTGCCCCTGTCGCTCCTGACCGACGCGAGCTCCGCTGACGCGCGGCTCCTGGCGGCGATCTCCGGCGCGCGCGGCTGCGGCAAGACCACCCTGCTCGACGAGCTCGAGCGGCAGTTCACTGCGGCGGGAATCGCCGTCGGCCGGGATGACCCCAGCCTGCTGCCGCCCGGTGCGGGTTCCCTCCTCCTCGTCGACGACGCGCACCATCTCGACGAGCTGGTGCTACACGAGATGACCGATCTCGCCGAACGGGGCGACATTCAGATGGTCGTGGCGTTTCGCCCGTGGCCGCATTCGCCGGCACTGTCGAGGCTCGTCGCGGCGCTCGAGCGGCACCGTCCGCCCCTCGTGCTCGGTGCGTTCACGCGCGACGAGGTGGCAACACACCTGGCCGGTGTGGCGCCTGAGGGTGCGCCGACGGGACTCGTTACGCGCGTGTTTGACGCGACCGGCGGAATGCCGTGGCTTGTCGACCGGGTCGCTCGTGCCGTCGCGCTCGCGCCCCCTCAGGCGGGATTCGCAACCCACATCCCCTCCGTCGTGAGCGAGCTCGTCGGGGCGGAGCTCGAAACGCTGCCCGCCGACCTGCACGAACTGCTGCTCGCGCTCGCCGTGGGCTTCGATCTCGGCGAGGCACGTCCCGTCGGCCTCACGTTCGACGACATCGATCGTCTCGTCGCCGAGGCACGGGCATCGGCGTTCCTCCTACCCGACGGCACGCTCGTACCTCTCGTCCGCCAGGCCATTCTCGAATCGACCCCGGCCTACAAGATCCGCTCGAGCCAGCACCAGCTCGTCGACGCCTTCACTACCTCAGGCCACGTGCTCGACGATGTCGCGCGCGGTCTCGCCCAGGAGGGACTGCACGACGAAAGGGTAGCGAGCACGCTCGAGCGCGCCGCCGACGCCGTGCTCCTTGCCGAGCCCGCCCTCGCCTCGGTGCTCTACGACGAGGCGATCGCCGCGGGCATCGATGGGGTCACGATCGCTGCCCGTCGGGCCCAGGCACTCGCCGCGATCGGCGATCTCGATGCGGCGGGCCGGATCGTTGACGACCTTCTCTCTCGCGACGACGCCCCGGACCTGGCGCGCGCGGTGAACACGTCGGCCGCGATTTGGGCGCAGCGCGGCATGCTCGACCGGAGTGCCGAGATGTTCCAGTGGCTGGGCCCGGAGCGCATCGGCCCTGCGGCGTCCCTCGCCGTCGTGGCGATGATCGGAGCCGGCGATCTCGCGGCAGCCGACGCCGTCGCGGAGAGCCCGAGCACTCACGACTCACCCACGCTCATGTCGGTCGCGACGAGCCTCATGGGGCGGGGCATCCGGGAGTCGGTCGGCGACGGCTGGGCGCGGGCGCTTCCTGCGCTCGTGCGGGCATCCGACATCATGACCGCGTCGGGCGCGAAGGTGCCGCTGCCGGATTCGCCAGCGGCGCTCGCGGCACTCGTGGCCCTTCACAACGGTGAGCTCGATCTCTCCAACACGGTGCTCGAGGAGGCGATCCGGGGCGGACAGTGCGGCGTCACCGCGGGCCCGCGGTTGTTGCTGCTCCAGGCCTGGACTGCCATGCTCGCCGACCGCCCCGCGCGGGCTCGCGCGGCGATCGCCGAGGTCACCGAAGGGGAGGGGCAGCTCTCACCGCGTGACGAGCTGCTGTTCCGCGCGCTCGAGGTGGGGCTCGCGAGACGGGCAGACCAGACTGCCGAGCTGCTGCGGGCGTGGCAGCGTGCGCGGCAGAGCATCATGCACATCCCGGTCGACCTCTACAGCCTTCTCCCGATCGGTGAGCTGGTCGTCGCGGCCGCTCGCGTGCGCGACACAGCGTGGCTCGAGGTGCACCTGCGGGAAGCCTGGGGCCTCCTCGCGGGGCTCGGGAACCCGACGCTGTGGTCGGTGCCCCTGCACTGGAGCGCCATTCAGGCTGGGATCCTTACCGATCGGCCCGCGGACCTCGCTCCGCACGCCGCTGCTCTCGTGAAGGCGTCTGCCGACAACCACATGGCCGCGGTGCTCGCGGAAGCGGGCAGTCGCTGGGTGTCTGTGCTCGCGGGCGACTTCGACCCGGTCGCGGTGGAGAGTGCCGCTCGCGCGCTCGCCTCGGTTGGGCTAACGTGGGACGGTTCCCGCCTGGCTGGCCATGCGGCCGCCCGGTCCGGGGATCGGCGTGACATGGCGCGGCTGCTCGCGTGCGCTCGGGATCTGCACTCGAGTGCGTCGGCGCTGCACGAGGATGAGGCATCCGGCGCACGTGGTGTGTCTCCGATCGAGACCCGCGCGGTCTCGGGGTTGAGCGATCGGGAGCGCGAGGTCGCCGAACTCGTTCTGCAGGGCAGGACCTACCGCGAGATCGGGGACGCGCTGTTCGTCTCGCCGCGCACGGCCGAACACCACATCGCGCAGATCCGGCGCAAACTCGCGGCCACGAACCGCTCGGAGCTCCTCACCAAACTGCGCGTGGCGCTTGCCCAGCAGCCCGGTGATGTCACTGCGCCTTCCGCCCCAAACCCCCTATCGGGCTGACCGGCGAAACCCCTAGTGACCCCCTGGGGGTAGGGGGAGCATCCCGGATGCCGCACTTCCCCGGTCGGTCGTAACTTCGACGAAGACGGGCGAACCCGCTCGCACAACACGATGAGGGAGCCCATCATGGTTACGAATGTTCTACTTGATTTTCTGCTCAGCCTGTTCCAGAACCCGGACGCCGCGGACGACTTCCGCGCCGACCCCGAGGGCGCGCTTCAGGCAGCCGGTCTCGAGGGTCTGTGCAGTGACGACGTCGATGCCGTCATGCCGGTCATCCTGGACGGATCGCCGATCTCGTTCGATCGCGACTACAACACGGGCGGCAACACGGCCAACGGCGGTAACGCGGGTGGTGGCGGTGGCGGTGGCGGTGGCGGTGGCGGCGGCGGCTGGGGCGGCGGC